>ERZ773235.65-NODE-65-length-135995-cov-10.451148_pt1 | contig 135995 bp, 108 predicted proteins | sample MGYA00580522_ERZ773235 | MGnify/ENA primary metagenome ERZ773235 (study PRJEB29015, sample SAMEA2737797) | human gut metagenome | biome: human gut; feature: human-associated habitat; material: faeces | place: China | collected 2012 ... | reverse complement strand
CATTAGCTCAGTTGGTAGAGCAACTGACTCTTAATCAGTGGGTCCTGGGTTCGAGTCCCTGAAGGTGTACCAAGGTTAATCCCGTGTATTTTGCACGGGATTTTTTGTTGTATACAGCAACAGCCCGACTGAATCAGTCGGTCTGTTGTTTTTGATTATTTCGTCAGGTGCAGGAAGCCGTCGGTGAAGGCGTTGGGGAAGATAAACGGTTTTTCTCCGTTAGCAAATTTAACACGAATGTGTTTTTTAGCATTATCCATCCAAACAACGATTCCATCACCAAAGGTTTTGTGATTTACGATAGTTCCCACGCTTACAGAAGCAAGAATTTTGTTCCAATCTATTTCGGAAGCGGGTTGAGAAACAACAGGCTTGTGAGTTGTGGTTACGCTACGCACAATACCGCTTGTTTTATGCTGAGTATTAGTATCGGTGGGTGAAATTGCATCGGTTAAATCGGCAATGGTTGCCTGCTGTTTTGAATAAAGTGCCTCATATTCTTCACGGCGGAGTACTGTATCCCAGCCGCCGACCGCCTCTCCCTCGTGCTTGTCAATCCCAGTGTAGGAAAGACTGGAGTTTTCATATTTACGGAAACCGAAAATTCCCTGATTCATCTTTTCGGGGTCAAACAAGCCTATGGAACAGAGAATATCAAAATCCTTAACCGAAAGACCCGTTACTTTCTTAAAAAGCTCCGGTTCAATCTGCGTTATAACATCCTTTATTGTCTGCTCACGGTAGTCCGTTAAATACATAAACGCCGGAATACGGGCGGCGAGCTTGAGCAAATTTTCCTGCACCTGTTTTCGCAGTGATTTTGCTTTCTTTTCGTCTTCTGAAAGTTCCTTTTTCTCTTCCTTTGTAAGGGCGTCGCCTTTTTCTTTTTTAAGCTTTTTAACCTTTTCCGAGCGGTTTATAATTGTCTGTATTTCGGAATTAAGCGAACGGAAGCCCTCAATATTCATAAGCGCATCCAGTGCATCCTGATTGCTTTGCAGCTTTTTAAGAGTATCATTGTCAACATGAACAAGCAACGCGGTTTGCCAGCGCTTTGCAAGCAATGTGGCGGATGTTCCGGCATATGTAATATCCAGTATGTCCTGTGCGTCTATTCTGTTCATTGATGACCCGTCAAACGCAAGCACCGGCAGAAAGCTTATAAACTCCGAAACCTTTTGCTCCGGGCTTGTATCATCCACTTTTAAACGGCAGGAATAGTCTGAAATTTGGTGAAGCGCACGCTCTAAAGCAAAGTCAAATACATAGCACTCCTGCTTTACAACCTCACGGTTGCCGTGCTCGTCTTTAATTTCCCAAGGCGACTGCACACGGAATGCCGTTTGAAAATATGTTTCGGGCGATTTCAGGTTGCGTAGCATAAATACGCCTGCCCACGGTCTTACTGTAACGCCTGTTGTCAGCTTGCCGCAGGACAGCGTTATAGTCTTTGTTTTAAGCGGGTCGCCCATTGCGTTAAGCACCGGCGCCAATGCGTCAATGCCTATGCCCGCCCTTGTTCCCGCGCACACTATGACCTTATAATCGTCAAAAAAATTGTTTTGCTTTTGCCGCAGCAAATTATACATTGCATAGCAGCTTGCCACATTCGGCAAAAACCATAGCGTATGAGAAAGTACATTAAGCAAGGTCGTGTCCGAAAACGGCATAGGCGGGCGCTCTGCACCCAGCTTTAAGCCGTCCACGGGCATATAATTGCCTTGTATCATTTTAAGCCAGTTTTGCACATAATCTTCATATACAAATCTTGCGCTTTCCGGCTTGCCCTTTTCTTCATATTCGGCACGGAAAAACTCGTTAATATCAAATTCGTCATATCCCTCGTTTGTGGCAACATTTGTAATGGAGTCCGGCACTTTGTATGTCAGCATTATCATTTTCGGCAGCGCCGCATACGGATTTTCTTCAGCCTTGCCTGCCCAGTTTTCTTTTGCAGACTGCTCATCCGAATATGTCCAGTTGAAAACCTGATCCTCTAAAAACTCACCGGAATTGAGCGCTCTGAACGGAGTACCAGAAAGATAGAGATAATGAAAAGCGGATATGGGCAGGAAGGTTTCGTTAATGGCGTTTCCCGCTTCTTCTTTTTGATATTTCTCAATATCAAAATCATTGTTTTCCTCGTCGAACTTTTCAAAGAGGTTTTTGGCGTTTTCACGCCAAGCACCGAAGTGATATTCGTCAAACACCACCAAGTCCCAGTTAGTTGAGTGTATAAACTCATTTTTTGCTTTAATGCCGCCTGCGTCATTTGTGCCGAGCAAGTCCTGAAACGAGCCGAAAACAACAATAGACTTTGTTTTATCGCAAGCCTCAAACTGTTCGTCAAGCTGCTTTGCGTCAAACCGCGCCTCTTTATTGGAAACAAACTGCCACCCGGCAAAATCAATGTGGTGCGACAGGTCTTCCTGCCACGCCGATTCAACCGCGGGCTTAAAGGTTAAAATCAGGATTTTTTTGAAATCCATAGCCCGTGCAAGCTGATATGTTGCAAAGGTTTTGCCGAAACGCATCTTAGCATTCCATAAAAATTTAGGCGGACGGGTAGGGTCTTCTTTCTTAGCTTGCTCAAAATAATCTTTTGCCATCTGAACGGCTGTTTGTTGTTCTTTACGCATGGAAAAATTCCAAGTACGCTGACCTTCAAAGCGAACGCCTGTTCTTACCTCTTCTATAATTTCAAGCGCTTCTTTTTCCGAACAACAAAACCACTCGTTGCGGTCTTCGCCCTCGTTTAACTGTCTGTAACCTTTGTGCCGGAGCAACCTATGAATATCTTTATCCGTAAAACAAGTTCCGTCAGAGCGCATTGCGGATTCCTTGAATAAAATTCTGAAGGGAATTGCAGCGGTATGCAGCTGCTCCTTGATTCTCGTTTCAGCATTTTCACGGTCTGTATATCCGATTTTTATGTAACCGTTATGATCGGCAACATCGGGCAGAGTGTAGCCGTAAATTGTTGGCACAACCGCAGGACGGTTATGCAGAATGTCGGATAGGCTGATATTATTTGCCATTAGTTGTCACCTCCCTTGCTTGACCATACAGATGATTCTATATAATTTATTTCGTTTTGGGTCAGTTCATATTTTTTATACAGCTCTTCATCAGTCCAAGGTTTTGAGAAATCTTGCATTGGAACAAATTCATATGATTTTGAGGTTGTATTTTGCGTAATCTTTTTTAATCCAAACATAAAGTGAAAAAACTTGGTCTGAATATAAGTAATCGCATTTTCTGCTTCTTTTTGGTTGCTAAATGGAGAAATGGAGAGATATGTTTCAGTGCATATTGTATTCGGACCAACTATAAACGGATTTAATTTATCGGTTCGCATATCACCGCTTCCAACAGCCTTAGCAACAAAAATTTTAAAGCAGTTCAGATTTTCGAATCCTTTCTTTACCTCGCTTATTTTCACATAATTCTCTTTTTGATTCATTGATATAATTTTGACCGTATCATTTGACTTTAATACAAAATCCGAATAATTTGATGCAAATCCAAAAGGATTTCTGGAACTAACCAGTGATGAAAAACGCTTGAGAGATTTATTATTAACTTTTCGCAGTATCGAAATAGCTTCATTATATCTGATAAAAGTGTCAGCATTTTCCTCCAACAACGGTCGTGTCATTTTAGATGACAAAGTGTTGTCTTTATATGTATTGATTTGGCAATCTCCGTTATAATCTTTGTCCCAAAGGAAATAACAAACTCCACCTTTTATTTCAACGCCAGGAAAACAATCAGATGCTCGAATATAGTCATGCAATTCTTTAATATGCGTATTAGTCAGCATTTGGTTTCTGAACAAATCTAAACCTTTACCTCCGACAAACCATCTTGATGGAATAATCATTGTTAAATATTTTGGGTTTAGCTTTAAAGATTGCATAACAAAATATTGATAAATAGGCATTGCACTTGCACCCATACCACCACCGTCATTTAATTGATACGGTGGATTTCCTATTATAACATCAAATTTCATATTGAATAGCCTTTCCGGATTATCTGTGTGTATTAGTTCATAAGCATAGGTTTCAAGCGTATCCTCTCTGTCCCATTGCTCTTTGCTTGCACCGCAATACTTACATTTCCCGTTCACCCAAGTGTGATTTATTCTTCTGTACCGAATGTTCCCCTCAGCGTCGTCAAAGTGCGTGATTGAATACGGACCGTTGGGATATTTCGAGCAATAAAGACTTCGGCGTGTGAGCAGGCTTGTAAGCTCGGTTATTGCAATGCCGTAAAGCTGCTTATGAAAAATATGATCTATGCGCTGTTGCAAGTCGGGAATTTTATCTTCAAGCCCTACCAATAACCGTTTTGCAATCTCACGGAGAAAAACGCCTGTTTTGCAAGCGGGATCTAAAAATGTGGTATCAGGGTCGCAAAATAATTCCTGCGGCAAAAGGTCAAGCATTTTTTTCACTACATCGGGCTGAGTGAAAACCTCATCGTTTGAAAGATTTGCAAGGCACGAAAGCACATCAGGCGTGTGCTGTGTTTTGTCCTTATAGATTTTATCAAAAAAACTGTCAGCCATTTTCCCATATCCTCCTGTAATTTATAGGCGGATATTCACATATCGGCACCGCCATATATTCCTTTGTCACGGGGTTTTCGGACAAATAACGATTTATATCATTTTCCGCATCAAACAGCGTATTTTGCCTTTGTTCCGGCTTTTCGTTTGCTTTAAGCAACACATCAAGGCGAAAATCACGCCTTTTCAGCTTTGTTGCGAGCATCAGGCTCCATTCCGGAAAAATTATCGGAGTATCGGTGTCATTTTGGTGTTCGTCAACGCACATAAGCGTTAAGGCGTTGCCACATAAAATATTTTTCTCTAAAATGTATTTAACCGATTTGCGTGTATCGTCATTGCATTGCTTTTTGCAGACAGATTTGTATTCCTTTTCCCAAATGGCAAACAGCCGCTTGCGACATTCCTTGGCGTTGTCCTGCATAATATCAACACCGTAAATACTTGAAACAGCAAGCACAGAATATCGGTCAAAATCATACGGATTGCTTTTATAAAGTCGTTTGACGGTCGCAAGCTTTCTTGCGAGAATTTCGGTAAGGAAATTGCCCGTTCCGCAGGCGGGTTCGAGAAAACGGCTGTCGATACGCTCGGTTTCCTGTTTTACAAGGTCGCACATTGCCTTTACTTCACGCTCAGCGGTGAAAACCTCGCCGTGTTCGGTAACACGTTGTCTGGATTTAATTTGTTGCACTTAATCACCTTTTGTATTTAAGCAATTTATTCGGATAAAAATTGTCCATCATACAATAATAATAACACAAAAATGCTCATCGTGCAACGATTTTATGAGATAATTTCATAAAATGCAATCAGAGGTGTGCTGTATGAACGAATTTGGCAACAGGCTGAAGAAAATCAGAATAGAAAAGAATATGTCGCAAAAGGACTTTGCAAGCAGGGCGAATATAGATAAAAGTATGATGTGCAGATATGAAAACGGAGAGAAACGTCCGACGTATGAGGCTCTTTGCTCAATTGCAAGAGAACATAATATATCGCTTGACTATCTTTGCGGTTTACAGCAATCCGGAACGGTTTCGCTTATCGGGCTTACGGACGGGCAGGCTGACTGTGTTCGATTGCTTATAGACGCTTTTCACGAATACAACAATACAGTAAGAAAAAGGCTCAGCGATGAGCAGTACAGGGTACTCGGTCGCATATTTGCCGAGTTCCTGAAATAAACATAAAAGCACCGCCTGCACGGGAAATGTGCGGGCGGTGTTTGAAAATCGTATAAGAAAAAGCGGTCACTGGGCTGTATCTTTCCCTGTGACCGCTTGATTGTTTAATTTATGTCTGCTCACGCTTTTTGAGTATCTTGCGGAAGGTAAGAGCGAAGATAGTGGTGCAGCAGATTGCCGAGGTCGCATCCGCTACGGATTCTGCGAGATATACGCCCTTTACACCGAGAAAATTCGGCAGGATAAGGGCAAGAGGGATGAGCAGTATCACTTTACGCAGAAGGGCTATGAACAGTGAAATTTTAGCCTGACCGAGAGCAACGAACATACTCTGACAGGTACGCTGAAGTCCGAATATGGTCATGCCTGTAAGGAAAAGGGGCATCATTCTGCCGACTGTTTTTATAAGTGCGGTATCGTCTGTGAACATTCCTGCGACAAATTCGGGGAAGGTGATCATAAACAGGTTTGTCAGGGCGAAGAATGAGAACATAATTATCACGGAATATTTAAAGCAGAGGCGGACACGGTCGGTGTTGCCCTTGCCGTAATTGTAGCTGACTATCGGAACAAAGCCCTGTGCAAAGCCGCTCAGAGGCACGGCGGCAAACTGCATTGCACTCTGCATTACCGTAAGGGTGCTGACGTATATATCGCCGTAGCCACTAAGCGAGCCGTTGAGAACGAAGCCGACAAGGCTTTCTGTACTTGCCATTATAAACGGGGCGATTCCGAGTGCGAACAGCGAGCCGATTATTTTTATATCGGGCTTAAGATATTTCGGCTTTATTTTCAAAGTCGCTTTGTCGGATACAAGAAAACCGACTATTATAAAGGCGCTTACCGCCTGCGATATTACCGTTGCGAGAGCGGCGCCCGTTACGCCCATACCGAATACATAGATAAAAAGCGGATCAAGGCCTATGTTGAGGATCGCACCGATTATTACGGCTATCATTGAAATTCCGGGTCTGCCCTGTGCATTTATGAACGAATTAAGTCCGGTTGCGAACATTACGAACAGCGTGCCGGCAAGGTATACCGAGAGGTAGTCTGTGGCATAGCCGATAGTAGCATCGCTTGCGCCGATAAGGCGGAGCAGGGGATTCATAAAGATGTAGGTTATGCCCGATGTTACTATGGTAAACAGCACAAGCAGTGAAAAGCCGTTGCCGAGTATCCTGTGCGCTCTTTCACGGTCGCCCTTGCCGAGCGCTATTGAGGCAAGCGGAGCACCGCCACCGCCGACTATCTGTGAAAATGCCGAGATAAGAATGATTATCGAGCTTGTAACACCGATACCTGCCAGCGCATCAGTGCCGATATGCTCTATGTGTCCGATGAAGACCCTGTCAACTATGCTGTACAGCAGGTTTATAAGCTGTGCCGCAAAGCCCGGCAGTGCCATTTTAAGTATAAGAGGCAGCATCGAGGCTGTGCCGAGCCGTTCTTCGTATTTGTTATCCATTTAAAGTATCTCCGTGTTTTGTCTTTCTATTTAGAGAGTATAGCACTTAAATCATAAAAAGTCAAAGCAGGGTGGGGCGGCAATGTGCCGCACCAAATTCCGCCTTTAGAAATGTTTGAGGTTGGCTGAGCGTGGCAAAACGGCGGGTATTAAAACGTGTATGGTTTTAATTGTTCAGATTTATATGTCAATATTACCTTTTACGAGGGAGCAGTAAATTGGTTTTTACTTTGTGCTTGTTATTACAAAAACGAAAAGACAGCGCCGTCTGGCACTGCCTTTAATGTTTATAAATTTATTGCAATTACGCCTGTTCGCTGGGAGCAAAGCCTGTTCTTTTCAGAGCCTTGGAAATTGCGAGAGCGGCAAAGTATGCGAGAACTACGCTGACAATGTCCTTTATAAGATAGGGAGCGGATACAAGCAGGAAGCTTGATAACAGATCCTTGCCAGCGACGAGAGCGTACTGTACAAATCCGCAGATATGGCAAGCGGCAACGCCTAAGATGCCCATTGCTATTCTAAGCGGTACACGCAGCTTGTCGGGCATATTTCTGAAGGGTATTCCGCTGATAGCCGCCATAGCGATAAAGCCGATTATAAATCCGCCCGTAGGACCGACTATTGAAGCGATTCCGCCTTTGAAGCCGCTGAATACGGGAACGCCTACCGCACCGAGCAGAACATAAACGACCGTTGAAACGGTTGCTCTTGCCGTGCAGAGATAAAAGCCGCAGAGGGCTATTGCAAAGGTCTGTAATGTAACCGGTACGCCGGAGGGCATCGGTATTGCTATTTGCGAAAGTACTGCCGTAATTGCCGCAAAGAGCGCACAAAGTACGATTGTTGTGATTTTCTGTCTGTTCATATTTTTTGTTTCCTTTCCATTTTGTCAAACGACTTTAACAGAATACCACCGACAGCGCTTTGTGTCAACCAAACTGCACAAATGGGTGACAATCGAGAATGGTCTGCGTTATAACTTAATAACCTGATTGTACAAAATAACTAAAAGTTATGTGGTAAATGTGTGAAAAATGCAAATTGATTTTTTGACGTGCAGAGGTTATAATTAATTTAATTGAGAATGTTGTAAACTTTTAACAACACTCATAAGAACGAAACATATACAATTTGTTTGGAGGTAATTAAAATGAAGTTATTAAAGGTATTATCCGCAAGTGCGGTTGCAGCTGCAGTAGCATCTACATTAGTAGTAGCAGCAGGTGCCGAAAAGGCAGGTCTTGGTTTCCAGACAGCTAACTGGCTGTTCAGAAACAACCTTGAGCAGAGCAAGATTTATGTTTGCGACACAAACGCTAAAGAAGGTAGCGGCGAGGCTGTAGGTGATGAGTATTTTGCACGTCCCGGTTCATTTGAAGATGTAACGATCGACAAGGACGGTACATATACAGCTAAGCTGACAGGTATAGAGGGTAAGGATCTTGGTGACAATGTAGCTACAGGCTTCAATGTTCTTAAGCTCTACACAAACATCGTTGTTGAAGATCACCCTGATCTTGTTATCACACTTACAAGCATTAAGTTCGCAGGCACAGAAATGCTTTCTGCTCCCGTTTCATTCGACTATGTTGAAGGCAACGACATCGCTGACTTAGATACAACAAAGCCCGATGCAAACTGTGCTGATAATAAGGATGCAGTCGTAGCAGGCTTAGCAGGCGTTCCGATCATCAACTCATGGTCACCTGACGCAGAAATTCTTGATGACAAGGCAGGCAACTTTGCAAGTGATATTGAAGTTACATTTGATGTAACAGGCTATGATAAGGCGCCCGCTGATACAGATGCTCCCGCAGATACAGATGCTCCTGCAGATACAGATGCTCCCGCTACAGATGCTCCTACAACAGGTGATTCTACAAAGCCCAACACAAACACAGGTGTTGAAGGCGTTGCAGCAGTAGCAGGTGTTGCACTCCTCGCAGCAGGTGCAGTAGTAGTTGCTAAGAAGAGAAAGTAATCTTACAAAAGATTAACGAATAACGACAGCCCTCATTCGTGAGGGCTGTTTTAATATCACGACCGAAAGAGGAAATATGAAAAAATCTATAATCAGACGTGCGATAGCTGTGTTTATTGCGGCGGCTATGCTTGCAGGCTGTGCGGCGCAGGACAGCGGTGTATTATCGTCTGTCGGAAACAGCTCGGCGACCGAAAGCAATGTATCGTATGTTGAGGATACGAGCAGTGTTGATGAAAATTCCGAGGTTACTTCCATTGACAGCTCAGTAACAGAGAGCGACACATCTTCCGATACCTCCGAACAGGAAGAAAGTAATACCTCAAAGCAGGAAAATACATCAAAGGCGGAGAACACCGAGAAGCCTGCCGATACGAAAAATAACAGCCAGAGCAAGCCTGCTTCATCTGCAAGCAATTTCACTGTTCAGTGGAAGAAGTCGAGCAGCTGGGAAGAGGGCGGCAGGAAGTGCGGAGGTTATGAGATCGTCATCACCAATAACGGCGATACGGTGAACAGCTGGACGGCAAAGGTAACCGTCCCCGGCAATACAAAGCTGATGTCGCAGTGGAACGGAATATTCAGCATTTCGGGAAACACAATGACGGTCAAGAACGAGAGCTACAACGGAACTATAGAAAAGGGAAAGAGCGTTTCATTCGGATTCAATTATTCGGCTGACGCTTATATCAATGAGGGTAAAGTGACGGTGAACGGAAGTACCGCAGGAGCGAGTGCCGGGAATAACAGCAACAACAATAACGATAATAATAACAATAATACGTCAACGACCAAAAAGCCGACATCGACAGTTCCTCCGGCACCGAGCGACCCTAAAGGCTCTACACCGGTATCACAGCACGGTCAGCTTTCGGTAAAGAACGGACAACTTGTTGATAAGAACGGCAAGGGCTATCAGCTCAGAGGAATGAGCACGCACGGGCTTACATGGTTCCCCGAATTCGTAAATGAGAGCGCATTCAAAACGCTCCGTGACGACTGGAACACGAATGTTGTCCGCCTTGCAATGTATGTTGACGAGTGGGGCAACGGTCAGTGCTATATGGGCAACAAGAGCGGAAGCCTTGAACTGCTTGAAAAGGGTGTTGACATCTGCATCAAGCTGGATATGTATGTTATCATCGACTGGCACGTTCTTAATCCCGGCGACCCGTCCAAGTATACAAACGAGGCAAAATCCTTCTTTGAAACGGTATCAAAGAGATATGCAAAATATCCGAATGTAATTTATGAGATATGCAACGAGCCGAACGGCGGTGCATCGTGGAGCGGCAATATCAAGCCGTATGCGGAAAAGATAATACCCGTTATCCGTAAAAATGCGCCGAACTCGGTAATTATAGTAGGTACGCCAACATGGAGCCAGGAAATCGACAAGCCGCTTTCCGATCCGCTGAGTTACAAGAACGTAATGTATGCGTTCCACTTCTATGCGGCAACTCACGCAGGACTTCGTTCAAATGTAGAAAACTGCGTGGCGCAGGGCTTGCCTGTATTCGTGTCGGAATTCGGTACTTGTGACGCATCGGGCGGAGGTGCGAACGACTTCAATGAAACACAGAAGTGGCTTAGCTATTTTGACAAGCAAGGCATAAGCTACTGTAACTGGAGTATATGCAACAAGGATGAAACCTGCTCGGTACTGCGGCCGGGAACATCGGCAAACGGAAACTGGAGCGAGAGCAATCTTACCGAAAACGGTAAGTGGATGCGTAACTGGTTCCGCAAGCACTAAGTGCCCGTGGGGCACGGCAAATTCCGACCTTTTGAGAGGTTTGCGGTTTGTGTGACTTTGTGGTACGGTCGGGGTTTGACGATAGCCCGGAATAATCGGTAATAAAAAATCCGTGTCAGGCGACACGGATTTTTTCTGTTATAGCTGTTTTAATATGTGCAAGACCGTTTGCGATAAGGCACTGTCCGGGGTAATAAAGGGCAAGGCAGAAATTCGAGAACGGGAAATCTATTTTTGAGAAGTACGCCATCAGGAGCATTATATCGGATATAAGGAACAGCACACTGCCGAGCGCAAGTATAAGGTTGAATCTGTTCTTTATGCGGATAAAGTTCATTATTGCTTTGCCTGTCATAATGCAGATTATAACAGCGTATGAAATGCCGATGATTTTCATCATAACCGAGCCGAAGTCAAGAAGCGGTGAGAACATCATAAACAGCACTATGGGGATAAATATTATCATTGCAGGGATAAAGTCGGTCGGACGGGGCTTTTGCATCAGCGAATATGCTATGAAGTAGCAGATATGACCTAATGCGAAAATCGCCGCTCCTGCGATGAAGTTTAAGTTTATCGCTATATCTGCGCTCATTGCGAAGAATACGCCGACGGTCAGTATTACTGACGGCAGTTTCTTATCGGGAAAGTATTTCAGGGCGTATATCAGATTTACTGCGGCGGCAAGCATAAAGAAAACGCTTGCGGTTATTTTTATCGGGTAGAGATGAGTAATTATCAGAGCTGTATCGCAAGCAAGCGATAAGCCGAGAAAAATAATGTTGAGCGGTAAAACGAGTTTTTTCATATATTTGTTTCCTCAGTCTGATTATTCAGTTCGATATTGATTTTTCTTGTGTATCGGGATAGCGGATATTCTCCGTCGTGGGATTCTCCGAAAAAGTAAGCGGACATATTTCCTGCCTGCGTAACTCTTGTAACTCCGGCAGAAAGCAACAGGTCGGTAAGTTCTGCTCTGTCAGCCTTGTCGCAGATAAGCCCTGCGGTCTGCAAAAAGCCTTTTGCGTTTCTCAGTGTACGCATTATGTCCTTTCTCGGAAGCCTTTTTACAAGCACATTGCACATCATAGGCGACAGTTCAAGTTCAAAGTCGTCTTTTACGATAAGACTACAATTTTTACCGTAAAATACGTCGGGAGAAATTTGACGTATCCCGATTGCCTGTTCAAGACGGGCGGAGTAGCTTATGAGCGTATCTCTCGCCCGTGTGCCTATTGAGGTGTTCCTGTGTTTCCCGACTGCCGCTTCAAAATATGGAAGGAACATTTCGCAAAATAGGGTAAGCTCGGTTTTATCACCGGTGTCAATAAACACGGTCTGGCAGGAGCTGCAGAGCAGTTGCTTTGTAGAGGCTATATGCTCGGCAAGAGCCGAAAATTCATCTGTATGGTTTGCGTAATCGGAAATGTAGCAGAAGCCGAGCTTGTGTCCCCATTCAATCAGCTTAACTCCCGGCGGAGCAAGTGAACGCACTGCTTTTACGGCTTCAGTACCGCCCCATACCACTATGCCGTCGGCAAAGCCTGCAAGCGTCTGGATGGTACGCACATCGCTTGACGGGGTATCAAAGACATATATGTAGCGTGACAGCAAAGGCTCATATTTGCAAAGCCGCTTTATTATGCGGATCGACAAGCCCTTATCGGCGGACGGAAGCTTCAGTATATTGATATTGCCCGCAAGAAGTCCTTCTGCAACGCTCATCACGGGTAAGCCGTCGGCATTTCCTGCGGCTATGTGGAACAGAACGCCGAGAGGTTTTGTCTGAATTTTTATTTTCGGAGTGATGCCGTTCGGAGAACCGATAAAGCCGTCTGAATCTCCGAGTTCGGTTTTCAGTCTGTATTCAAGATTTTCACGGCTGAGGCAGGCTATTATAAGCTGTTTATAGTAACTTACATTTTCAACGTCAAGCGTTGAGAGCATATCGTCAAAAGCACCGTTTTCTATATCTGCGCTGATTTTTTCGGCGGCAAGCATGACCTGCTCAGCAGAAAGCCGACAGTTTCCGAGAGTGTCGCATATTCTGTCTTCAAAACGGGCTAACAGCTTGTCGCACATATCGTTTTCGTATATTTCGCCATCAAAGAAAATCATACGTTCACACCCTTTATTATCTCTTCTGCGCCTGCCGCACAGGTCTTTATATCCTCCGGTGCAACTCTGCCGACAATTTCAAGAAACGGCGTTTTCAGTCCGCAGGAGCATTCGCTTCCGTTATGAAGTATGCCGAGATCATCTGTCATTACGGAAAGCACGGGGGTCGCTTTAACCATAGGAGTTATCAGGTTTACAAGTCCTGTCTTGCCGTTTTCGAGCGGTTTTAACGTATCGACATCTCTGATTATCACTCTGCTGTAAGCGGGAACGTGGAAGTGATGTTCCTTGCAGTCGCAGTATAAAATCGGATGCTCTACCGCTCCGAAAAATTCGATAATATCGTTTTCCTTTATGCCGAGTACCTTTTCGGCAAGGCTGTAAAAGGAATTTTTATCGGTCTGCTCGGCATAGAACTGTTTCCAGCCGCCGCCGAGCATTATGCGTGAGCCTTTCGGCATTTTAAGATAAATTTTGCGCTCGTCCATTATTCTCAGCAGAAAATATGTATAAGCAGGAAATCCCATGAATCTTGTCGGGAAACGTGAACGTGAATGCCTGACAATAAGATCTATGATCCTGTCAAAGTCGGGAGAGTAGCCGCCCTTTTTATATGTCAGGATATAATTGCGGCTCAGTGCAGGAGTGAAGAATGTTGCACCGAAAGCCGTCTTTGTTACGGCGGTCTTGTTTCCTCTGTGGTGCTTGTAGCCCATAATGATATAGTGGCACGGAACGGGAGATAACAGATTTCTCAGCTTTGATACACGCATAACCATTTTAAGTCCGCAGAGAAGGCCGCCCGTGTCAAAGGCTACCATGCTTTTCCTGCCGCTTGTGCCGGAGGAAGTCGCTTTTATAAGCGGAATACAGCCTTTATTGAAAATCTGCTTTTTCTTGAACAGCAATGTGGGTATCACGGGAAGTTCGGACGCATCCGAGGGAGAGGATATACCAAGCTCCTCGCATATTCTGCGGTAGTCGTCGCAATGGGAAACGCAGTAGGAGAAATTTTCTTTTACGGCTTTGGTGAACAGTTCGTCGGAACTATCTGAATACGGGTCTTTTACTGAAAAGAGCTGTCGTCTGTATTTCATCGGTCTTCCTCCGCTGTTTAAATATTTAACACAGTAAAATGATAACATAAATAGCACGGCGTGTCAATAAACGGTAAAACAAATGCGGTTTACTTAATTACCGTGTAACCTGTTACATCGCCTTGCTGATAATTTCGTGTGAAAACGGCGTAAAATTATCGGAAATCTGTAGACAATGACGATTATTTGTGATACAATAATAATAACACCCGTCGCAGAGGTTTTTTGTTTTGTGAATACAAGTAAACGATTACCTGAATCGTAAGCGGTACATAACAAAAAAATGCGGCGGTATTATGACAGATTTATAAAGCAGAGAATAAACTGCACAGAAAGGAATTTTTGCTATGAAGAACATACCCGATGTAAAGCTCGGAATTGCGGCTGTAAGCCGTGACTGTTTTCCCATGAGCCTTTCAGCTTCAAGATGTGAGGCTGTGGTAAAGGCATGTAAGGAGATCGGTGTTGACGTATTCAAATGTCCCACCACTATCGAAAGCGAAACACATATGATGCAGGCTCTTGAGGAGCTTAAGGGCGCAGGCTGCAACGCACTTGTCGTATACCTCGGAAACTTCGGTCCCGAGTCGGCTGAAACACTGCTTGCAAAGTACTTTGACGGTCCTGTAATGTTCGTTGCTGCGGCAGAGGAAACACAGGATAACTTAGTAGGCGGCAGAGGTGACGCTTACTGCGGCGTACTGAATGCAAGCTACAACTTAGCACTCAGAAATATAAAGGCATACATACCCGAATACCCTGTAGGAACAGCTACAGAGGTTGCAGATATGATAAAGGAATTTATCCCTGTTGCAAGAGCCGTTATCGGTCTTAACAACTTAAAGGTTATCTCATTCGGTCCTCGTCCTCAGGACTTCCTTGCTTGTAACGCTCCTATAAAGCAGCTTTACAACATCGGCGTTGAAATCGAAGAGAACTCGGAGCTTGACCTTTATGCCGCATTCAACGAGCATAAGAATGACGCAAGAATCCCCAAAGTTGTTGCAGATATGGAGAAGGAACTTGGTGACGGCAACAAGATGCCAGGTATCCTGCCCAGACTTGCACAGCTTGAGATTACGCTTCTTGACTGGATGGAAGCGCACAAGGGAAGCAGAAAGTACGTTGTATTTGCCAACAAGTGCTGGCCTTCATTCCAGACACAGTTCGGCTGTGTTCCCTGCTATGTAAACTCAAGACTTACAGCAAGAGGAATCCCCGTAGCGTGCGAGGTTGATATTTACGGTGCTATCAGCGAATATATCGGTGCCTGCATTTCGGAAGACGCAGTTACACTGCTCGACATCAACAACTCTGTTCCTGCAGATATGTATGTTGAGTCTATCAAGGACAAGTACAACTACACACTCAAGGATACATTCATGGGCTTCCACTGCGGTAACACAGCTTCATGCAAGCTGACAAGCAAGGCTATGAAGTATCAGCTCATCATGCACAGAGGTCTTGAGCCTGATAAGGAGCCTGATATCACAAGAGGTACACTTGAGGGCGACATCGTTCCCGGCGACATCACATTCTTCCGTTTACAGAGCACAGCTGACGCTAAGCTGAGAGCTTATGTTGCCGAAGGTGAAGTTCTTCCCGTTGCTACACGTTCATTCGGTGCTATCGGCGTATTCGCTATTCCCGAAATGGGAAGATTCTACCGCAACGTTCTTATCAAGAAGAACTATCCTCACCACGGTGCAGTAGCATTCGGTCACTACGGCAAGGCTATCTTCGATACACTGAAGTACCTCGGCGTTGAGGATCTTGAATTCAACCGTCCCGCAGGTATGCTGTATGACGGTGAGAATCCTTACGCTAAGTATTGATCGAATATTGAGTAAAATCTGATAAATTACCGCTCCCTGTGATTTTCACGGGGAGCGGTTTTGTATATCAATTATTTGTTTTCTCCGCACGATTGACAGAATAAATTGTTGGAGCTATTGACTGCTTTGCAATTTTTGCAAATCCAAGTCTCAGCGGCAACATTCTTTTCTTTTCTCAGCAATTTGTTATCGTCACAATTTGTTATCGGCAATTCAGGATTTGACATTGAATTAAGTAATGCAAGATCGGCACTGATTCTTGTGTTCTGGACAATACTGCTTATAGCTCCGAGCAACAATGCAACACTATGAAAAGAACAGTATGTCACAAAGGCTTTTGCAACTGAGCCAAACAGATATAACACAAATATCCATACATCAAAAGTTTGCTTATCTCTGCTGCCATACAAAGTTTCGACCTCTTGCGTAACGGATGCGGCTTGTATTGATTGCATAAGGCTTAATATAAGGACTACCGTTGCCATGATACAACCGAGAGTTTCTACTCTTTTGCACCATTTCCAAAGATTCAAGGATAAAGAGTTGGGAGCAATGCAATCTGCAATGCTTGTGGGTATTTTTTTGTTCTGATAACCTTTAAACATATTACTCATAATAAATCTCCTTTTGTAATAAAAAGTCATTAGACAAGAAAAATTCAAAATTCTTATCTTTAACACCATTATAGCTTAATAATATGCTAAAGTCAAGAAAAATCTTATCTTTAACATAAAAGGAGTGCTATGATGAAAATTTATGAATTTGAAGGGAAAAAGAATATATGTGGCGACAGAGTTCATGAAGCTCGCCGCCGTATTCGCCTTACTCAGCGTGACCTTGCGGCAAAATTGCAGATAGAAGGGGTTATTATAGAAAGAGACAGCGTATCACGTATAGAGATAGGTACACGGTTTGTAGCAGATTATGAATTGCGTGCACTGTCTTCAATACTCAAAGTATCTGTTGCGTGGTTGCTCGGAATAGAAGATTAGCATTTTTATGAAGTGCAGTAATATCCGCACCCTGCTAATGTGCAGGGTGCGTAATTTTAACTGCTTGCAAAAACGGCTTTTTTATGGTACAATAAAACTAATTATTGACTAAAGTTTCGCTGTACAGGGGAGTACGGCGGTTGAAAGGATAAAGCTGATGGCAAAGAAAAATTATGACGATAACAGTCTTAAACAGCTGAAAGGACCCGATCAGGTACGACTGCGTCCGGGCGTTATATTCGGCTCGGACGGGCTTGACGGCTGTTGTCACTCCGTGTTTGAGATACTTTCAAACTCGATAGACGAGGCGAGAGAGGGCTTCGGAAAGAAGATAATCGTTACACGCTTCCTTGATAAAAGCATTGAAGTGCAGGACTACGGCAGAGGTATACCGATAGACTTCAATAAAAACGAGGAGAAGTACAACTGGGAGCTTGCCTTCTGCACACTGTACGCAGGCGGTAAGTACGACAATAACAGCGGTGACAACTACTCATACTCGCTCGGTCTTAACGGTCTTGGCCTTTGCTCGACGCAGTTTGCGGCTGAGTATATGGAGGTCGAGAGCAACAACGGCACATGGATATACGACCTGAGATTTGAAAAAGGCTATAACGTTGAAAAGGAAGAAAGAGGCTTCCGCCGTCACCAGTCGGACGGAACAACGGGTACAAAAATCAAGTGGAAGCCCGATCTTGATGTATTTACAGACATTGACGTACCGTTTGAATATTTTGACGATGTTCTGCGCAGACAGGCGGTAGTAAATGACGGGCTGACCTTTGTGCTGAGAAACGAAGTGCGTGACGAGGAAACAGGCGAAACACACTTTGAAGAACATATCTACTGTTATGAAAACGGCATCAGCGACTATCTGAAAGAAATCGTAGGCGATACCGCACTCACGACCGAGCAGGTATGGAGCGCACAGCGTACAGGTAAGGACAGAGAGGACAAGCCGGAATACAAGGTAAAGATGAAGGTCGCTTTTGTATTTTCAAACAAAGTTCAGCTTATACAGCATTATCACAATTCAAGCTGGCTTGAGCACGGCGGAAGTCCCGACAAGGCTATGCAGGCGGCATTCACAAATCAGATAGACGGCTGGCTGAAAGCCAACAGCAAGTACAACAAGACCGAGGGCAAGATAAAATTTACCGATATTGCCGACTGCCTTGTGTTCATATCTTCAAACTTTTCAACGCAGACAAGCTATGAGAACCAGACGAAAAAGAGCATAACCAATAAATTTATACAGGAGGCTATGACCGACTGGCTGAAGCACCAGCTTGAAGTGTACTTCCTTGAAAATCCGGACGAAGCGGTCAAGATATGCGAGCAGGTGCTGATAAACAAGCGTGCCCGTGAAAATGCCGCAAAGGCAAGAGATACAATAAAGAAACAGCTTTCGGGCAAGATAGACCTTGCGAACAGGATACCGAAGTTCGTTGACTGCAGGAGTAAGGATACGGCAAGACGTGAGCTTTATATAGTGGAGGGTGACTCGGCTTTAGGCGCTGTAAAGCAGGCGAGGGACGCAGACTATCAGGCGGTAATGCCTGTAAGAGGTAAGACGCTCAACTGCCTTAAGGCAAGCTATGACAAGATATTCAAGAGCGAGATTATCACGAACCTTATGAAGATACTCGGCTGCGGTGTTGAGGTAAAGGCAAAGGCGAATAAAGACCTTTCAACCTTTGATTTAAATAATCTCAGGTGGGAAAAGATAATAATCTGTACCGATGCGGACTACGACGGATACCAGATAAGAACGCTTATTCTTACTATGCTGTACAGACTTGTTCCGACCGTAATAGAAAAGGGCTTTGTGTATATTGCTGAGTCGCCGCTTTATGAGATAAACAGCAAGGATATGACCTACTTTGCCTATACAGAAGCGGAAAAGCAGAGGATACTTGCCGATATAGGCGAGCAGAAGTATAAGATACAGCGTTCAAAGGGTCTTGGTGAGAACGAACCGGAAATGATGTCGCTGACAACCATGAACCCCGAAACAAGACGGCTTATAAGAGTAATGCCGGAGGACGCACAGAAAACTCAGGAGATATTCGAGCTGCTGCTCGGTGATAACCTTGACGGAAGAAAGGACTATATCCGTGACTACGGCTATAAGTACCTTGACGATATAGACGTATCTTGAGCGGAGGATATATGGAAATTAACAGGATAGAGGTAATATCTGCCGTAGTGTCGGAGATGATAGCTATGCTGCCCGAGGAAAGACGGCAGAAGGCATACATTCATCTTTTCGGCACGGCACAGACGGCAGGGCTTATCGCACTGCGCAGAGGTGTTAACGCAGAGCTTGCGCAGATAAGCGGACTGCTCCACGACTACCGTAAATATCTGACGGGTGTTGACGAAAAGCACGCAGAAGAAAGCGCTGACGCTGTAATGCCGATACTGGCAAAGACGGGGCTTTTCAGCGTGTGCGAGATAGGCAATATCACAAGAGCGATAGCAAATCACAGTGACAAGGAAAATGTCGGGCTTCCGCTTGACGAGGTACTGAAAGACGCAGATATTCTGCAACACGTTTTACAGAATACAACGCTCCCCATAAGAGATAAATACGAGAAACGCTTTGAAAAGCTGAAAAAAGAGTTTTCGCTCTGAGCAGGGCATAAAGCTAAAAAGAGGTATAGATTTTGAGAAAAGGAAAGAATGAAAAGAGCGAGAAGAAGGTCGCTCCGAATAAAAACGCTTATATAGAGGGTGCAGGTATTGTCGAAAATCAGCCGATAACCGATACGCTGACCGAAAACTATATGCCGTATGCAATGAGCGTTATAGTTTCCCGTGCGCTCCCCGAAATTGACGGTTTCAAGCCATCGCACAGAAAACTGCTGTATACGATGTACAAGATGGGTCTGCTTACGGGGGCAAGAACGAAGTCGGCGAACATTGTCGGACAGACAATGAAATTAAATCCGCACGGCGATATGGCAATATACGAAACGATGGTAAGACTTGCAAGGGGCAACGAGGCACTTCTGCACCCGTATGTTGACAGCAAGGGTAACTTCGGCAAGGCATATTCGAGAGATATGTCGTTTGCGGCATCACGATATACAGAGGCAAAGCTTGATCCTATCTGCGCAGAAATATTTGCGGATATTGACCGTGATATAGTTGACTTTGTGCCGAACTACGATAACTCAATGACGGAGCCTGTACTGCTCCCTACAAGATTCCCTGCGGTACTGGTAAACAATAACGTCGGTATCGCCGTATCTATGGCGAGCAATATCTGCTCCTTCAATCTGTCGGAGGTATGTGAAACAGCCGCCGCACTTATGAAAAACCCCGAACACGATATTGTATCCACGCTTAAAGGACCCGATTTTCCCGGCGGAGGCTTCATATTACAGGACGAGAACGAGCTTCGCCGTATATATGCCACCGGACGTGGAAGCGTAAAGGTACGCAGTAAGTATATCTATGACAAAGCGGCAAACTGTATCGAAGTGACCGAGATTCCGCCTACAACAACTATCGAGGCTATAATAGACAAGATAGTTGAGCAGGTAAAGTTGGGCAAGCTGAAAGAAATCTCCGATGTGCGTGACGAGTCGGACTTATCGGGTCTTAAGATAACTATTGATTTAAAGCGTGGGCAGGACAGCGAGGCGGTAATGAAAAAGCTGTTCAGGATAACTCCTTTACAGGACGTTTTCTCCTGCAACTTCAACATTCTTGTAGGCGGTATGCCGAAGGTCATGGGCGTTGCCGAGATACTCGAGCAGTGGACGGATTTCAGAATCACCTGCGTAAAGAGAAAGACAAAGTTCGAGCTTGCAAGAAAGAAAGAAAAGCTTCATCTGCTGACAGGCCTTAAGAAGATACTGCTTGATATAGACAAGGCCATAAAGATAATCCGTGAAACAGAGGACGACGCAGAGGTCGTACCGAACCTTATGATAGGCTTCGGCATAGACGAAACGCAGGCTGAATATGTTGCGGATATAAAGCTGAGAAATATCAACAAGGGCTATATCTTGAAGCGCATCGAGGAAATAGACAGCCTTAAGGAAGAAATAGCTGATATGGAGGATATTCTTTCATCTGAGCGCAGAGTGAAGCAGATAATCATATCGGAGCTTGGTGATATAGCGAAGAAATACGGCAAGCCCAGAAAGACAATGTTCATCTACGGCACTGAGGACGAGGAGAACGAGGCGGAGGAGGAGATACCCGATTATCCCGTTAATCTGTTCTTCACCCGTGAGGGATATTTCAAGAAGATCACTCCGCAGTCGCTGAGAATGAGCGGCGAACAGAAGCTCAAGGAAAACGATGAGATAATCGAAACCTATGACGGCAGCAACCGTGCGGAGCTTTTATTCTTCACCGATAAATATCAGGTGTACAAGGCGAGAGCCTGCGACTTTGAGGACGGAAAGGCGAGTGTGATGGGCGACTATCTGCCTGTAAAGCTGGAGCTTGACCCGGACGAGAGGATAATAAAGATGATAGCCGCAGAGGACTACAGCGGAACGCTTGTAATGTTCTTTGAAAACGGTAAATGCGCAAAAGTGCCTATGGCTTCGTTTGAAACAAAGACAAGGCGTAAAAAGCTGGCGAACGCATACAATGACGGCTCGCCGCTTGTATCTATGACGCTTATTGACGGAGACCAAGAGTTTATGCTAAGCTCGGACGCAGGTAAGGTCATGATATTCAACACCGTGCTTATACTGCCCAAAGCGGCAAGAGATACGCAGGGCGTGCAGGTAATGAGGCTTACCAGAGCAAAGCTCAGATCTGCGGTTATATACAAGGACGGTATGATAAAGGACGCAGACAGCTACAGGACAAAGACCGTGCCTGTTGCGGGAACGCTGTACGACGAGGACGTTGACCAGCTGAAATTTGTGTAAATCCGTAAGCGGCGGTCGGTGTAAAATATTCTTTAAACCTTGAAATTCACCCGCCACTGTGCTATACTTAAATTGCGTCTTTACAATGACGTGAGAGGTTATAATTCAGGCGGTCAGCCACAGTAAAAAGAGGTAGAAAAAATGCTCAGCGATATTGAAATTGCCCAGAACGCAAAAATGCTAAAAATAAAGGATATAGCAAAGGAACTCGGAATTGACGAGGAGGAGCTTATACCCTACGGTCACTACAAGGCGAAGATCTCACAGGAATGTATAGACCGTCTTGAAAGCAAAGAGGACGGCAAGCTGATACTTGTTACGGCTATAAACCCCACTCCTGCGGGAGAGGGCAAGACGACTACTTCCGTAGGTCTTGCAGAGGGTATGTACAAGATAGGCAAAAAGGCTGTACTTGCACTGCGTGAGCCTTCACTGGGTCCCGTATTTGGTATAAAGGGCGGTGCGGCAGGCGGAGGATATGCGCAGGTAGTGCCTATGGAGGATATAAATCTTCATTTTACGGGGGATATGCACGCAATCACTTCCGCAAACAATCTGCTTTGCGCACTTATAGATAACCACATTCAGCAGGGAAACGTACTCGGAATAGACCCCAGACGCATACAGATAAAGCGTTGCCTTGATATGAACGACAGAGCGCTGAGAAACTGCATAATCGGTCTTGGCGGCAAGGTGAACGGCGTTCCGAGAGAGGATCACTTCCAGATAACCGTTGCAAGCGAGATAATGGCGATACTGTGTCTTGCGGACGATCTTGTTGATCTTAAGGCAAGGCTCAGCAGAATCCTTGTTGCGTATACTTATGACGGAAAGCCCGTATTCGCTTCTGATGTTGAGGCGGTAGGCGCAATGACAGCACTCTTAAAGGATGCTATCAACCCCAACCTCGTGCAGACGCTCGAAAATACTCCCGCTATCATTCACGGCGGCCCGTTTGCAAACATTGCTCACGGCTGTAACAGTGTAAGAGCGACTAAGCTTGCGTTAAAGCTCGGCGACTATGCCATAACCGAGGCAGGCTTCGGCAGTGACCTCGGTGCGGAGAAGTTCTTTGACATAAAGTGCCGTTACGCAGGACTTAAGCCCTCGTGTACGGTCATAGTAGCTACTATCCGTGCTTTGAAATACAACGGCGGTGTTCCGAAAACCGAGCTTACGGCAGAGAACACAGAGGCTCTCAGAAAGGGCATCGTAAACCTCGGTGCACATATAGAAAATATGCGTAAATACGGCGTGCCTGCAGTTGTTGCGATAAACCACTTCTATACCGATACAGAGGCTGAAATAGCTATTGTCCGTGAATACTGCGAGAAGATGGGCGCAAAGGTTGCGTTCTCCGATGTATTCTTAAAGGGCGGAGAAGGCGGTATCGAGCTTGCAAACGCTGTTATAGATACAATAAACGAAAACGAGGGCAAGACTAATTTTGCTCCTATATATGACGAGAAGCTGTCCATAAAGGAAAAGCTAAGTATAATCGCCAAGGAAATCTACCGTGCGGACGGCGTAAGCTATACAACGGGTGCGGAAAAGGCGATAAAGGAAATTGAAGCTATCGGCTTTGACAAGCTGCCTGTATGCGTTGCAAAGACGCAGTATTCCTTATCGGACGACCCGACAAAGCTCGGTTGCCCGAAGGACTTCACGATAACCGTCCGTGATGTAAAGCTGTCGGCAGGTGCAGGCTTTGTTGTCGCACTTACTGGCGACATTATGACAATGCCCGGACTGCCCAAGGTTCCTGCTGCAAACAAGATAGATGTAAGCGCAGACGGCGAGATAAGCGGTCTGTTCTGATGGAACGGTTTATTTCAGATTCGCCCGAAGAAACGGTTGAGATCGGCAAAAAGATAGCCTCTTATCTGAAAGCCGGCGACTGTGTGCTTTATACCGGCGAAATGGGCGCAGGAAAAACGCATTTAACAAAGGGTATAGCGGAATATTTCGGTAGTACGGACGATGTTACAAGTCCGACCTTCGCTCTTGTGAACGAATATGAGGGCGATGTGCCGATCTTCCACTTTGACCTTTTCAGAATAAACACACTCGACGATCTGTACGCTATCGGATTTTTCGACTACCTCGACCGAGGCGGAATAATGTGTATAGAGTGGAGCGAGAACATACCTGAGCTTGCTTCGTATCTTGACGGCAGGTGCGGTGTGAATATCACTAAAACAGGGGATAATTCAAGAGTAATTGAATATATTCCGCAGGAGGAACTATGCTGATACTCGGTATCGACACTGCCGCCGCTCCTTGCTGTGCCGCCGTGTATGATACGGAAAAGGGGCAGATACTCGGCAGTACGGTGATAAACAACAAGCTGACGCACAGCGTGACGCTTATGCCTGTTGTAAGGGATCTTGTCAGAAATGCGGAGCTTTCTATGGAGGATATAGGGCTTTTCGCAGTGGCGAACGGTCCGGGCTCTTTCACGGGACTTCGTATAGGCATATCGGCGGTAAAAGGGCTTGCCTTTGCATTGTCGAAGCCTTGTGCGGCAGTTTCAACGCTTGAGGCTATGGCGTATAATGTTACGGCTTATGACTGCGTTGTCTGCGCCGCAATGGATGCAAGGTGCAATCAGGTGTATGTTGCACTGTTTCGCATTGAGGACGGCAAGGTCGAAAGACTGACCGAAGAAGAATGTCTTAAGACCGATGAAGCGGCAAGAATGCTGTCGGAATATGACGATGATATAATGCTTGTCGGCGACGGCGCATTTATAATGAAAAAAGCAACGGATGACGAGGGAATGGAAAATGTGAAGATCGCCCCCGATCCGTTAAGATACCAGACGGGCTACGGCGTATGCCTTGCGGCTGTAAACGCACCGCAGTTAACGCCCGAACAGCTTATGCCGATGTATCTTAAGCTGCCGCAGGCTCAGCGTGAGCTTATGGCAAAGAATGCTGAGGCATATAAAGAAAGGAAAGAATAAAAATGCTGGCAATAGGTAGCGACCACGCAGGATATGAGCTGAAGTGCGAGGTTAAGAAATTCCTTGACGGGCTGGGAGTCGAATATATCGACTGCGGCTGTAACGGAGAGAGAGCGGATTACCCTGACATTGCAGAAAAGACCTGCGAGAAAATCAAAAGCGGAGAGTGCGACAAGGGCATTCTGATATGCGGTACGGGTATAGGCATCAGCATATCCGCAAACAAGATAAAGGGTATCCGTGCGGCTTTGTGCCAGGATTATTATACGGCAAAGTACACACGCCTTCACAATGATGCAAACGTTCTGTGCATGGGCGGCAGAGTTATAGGAGCGGGTACGGCTGAGGAGATAGTAAGAGTATTCCTGTCAACCGAGTTTGAGGGCGGAAGACACGCAGCCCGTGTTGACAAGATGATGGCGCTTGAGAATAAGTAAGTAATCAAAGTCTGCGGATTTTTCCCTATGAAAATCACGGCAGGGCTATAAAAAAACTAATCCAACAATACATAGGGAGAAAAGAGAATGTTATGGCAAACGAGAAACTTCACATCTGTGACCACCCCCTTGTACAGCACAAGGTATCTCTTTTAAGAGATAAGAACACGGGCGCAAAGGAATTCAGAGAGCTTGTAAGCGAAATTTCAATGCTTATGTGCTATGAGGCAACGAGAGATCTTCCTCTTAAGAAGGTACAGATTCAGACTCCCATAGCTATCGCAGAGTCAAATGTTATCTCAGGCAGAAAGCTCGCATTTGTACCTATCCTCCGTGCAGGTCTTGGTATGACTGAGGGCGTTATGGCACTTGTTCCTGCCGCAAAGATAGGTCATATCGGTATATTCAGAGGAAAGGGCGGATCGGATAAAACGGTCGCAAACGAGTATTACTGCAAGCTCCCGTTTGATATAAACGAGCGTGACGTAATAGTTACCGATATTATGCTCGCTACAGGCACATCGGCTGTACACGCTATACGCAAGATTAAGGAAGCCGGCGCACATTCTATAAAGTTTATGTGCATTATCGCCGCTCCCGAGGGTATAGCCGCTATACACAAGGAATTCCCTGATGTAGAGATCTACTGCGGTGCACTTGACGACGGCCTTAATGAGGATCTGTATATCACTCCCGGTGTCGGTGACGCAGGCGACAGGCTCTTCGGAACAAAGTAAGTCGGATAAAATCAAGCAGGAGCCTGCCGCAATTGCGGCAGGCTCTTGACTGTCGAAAACCGATTATCAAAACAGTATAATGAAATGTATCGCCAACACCGCCGAAAACATTTTCAGTACCGACAGGGAATTAATAATTTCGTGAGTGTATCAGTGCAACTGCTCTAACATTTACCCTTCAAAAAAAACGCTACTAACCTAAGATATATGTACTAACCTACGGACATGTAGCGTTAAGCGGCCCTGCATTGACAGGATATACAATGTTCAGGTGGTTATTCGAGTTTTGCCAACACCCCGACGGGGTGGGGGTGTGAGTAAGGAAAGAGGGATGCCACGCTGAGCATTGCTTTAGCAATGCTCCCACTCCTCACGTCGCTCAAGAGGAATAACTGATTTGGGAGAGAACCTAAGAGTATAGGGCTGAGTCTTGCTTACGCAAGCACTCGGACGTTTCGCTTTGCTTCACTGGGCTGTCAAGTCCAGCGGAGCTTTAGCGGAGTGCACGAGCCTTGCGTAAGCGAGGCTCAGACTTGCACCTAGTCTCTTTGGTTCTTTCCATCGTTAATATTGACAAGTGTACCCACTCGAATAGCGAACCCGAGAAGTGTTGTCCGACAAAAAGAACTATCGGTAGCTTGCTATCGTAGTCTAAGCTGAATTATATAACAGAAGCACATTAAACAAAATACTTTTTCTACAAGCAGTGGAACACCTGCGGTTATTTTTTGCGTGGCTGAAGCCCTGTCATAGAGCCGTCAAGTGCGGCGGAGCATATATCGCCTCCGACAATTCTGCCGCTCACGATGATAAGGTTCATTCTGATGTTATCAAGCGTGTTTCCGCTGTCATCGGTGTAATCGGTTATAATATATGTATATTGTACTGCGTCCTCGCCCTTATACAGCGATAAATCAAAGCCGCACTGCTTTTGCAAAGCATTGTAGTTTTCGTATACGCTGCCGAATACGGCAGGGATAACGATATTCTGTACGGTTTCGCTGTCGGCGGATATGCTGTAGCCGAGCGTTTTTGCGTAATCTGCTCTGTCACTGTACGTTTCACCGCATATTGCACTGCGGCGGCACATAACAAGAACGGTAAGCAGTATAACGAAAAGAGCGGCAGGGATAACAAGCAAGCGGATAATTTTTCTGTGTTTCATTTTTCCTCCGTTATGTCAGTTTATTGTCAGGGTGGTCAGATGTGAGGACAGTCACTTGAAATTTACTAAAATCTATGCTGAAAAATTCAGCAAAATGCTGAAATTTTAACGCAATCTTTAACACGTTTAAGTATTAATTGCAAAATTTCACTAAATTTATCCGCATTCATTTGTGATTTGTAACAAATTCGAACGGAATTTACTTTATTCAAGGCTGAGATTCGGCTAAAATTTGTATAAATTGTACACAAAAAGGACAAAATTTAAATGCGTTTTATATGTGTTGGTGATTTTGCATAACGCAAGGCTTTGATATTTGGGTAATTAGGTACTATCATTTTCGGCTCGATTTTGTTAAAATATTAGCGTAAGGTTATTCTGCAATAAAACAGGAGGTCACACATAAATGGCAAGTTTATCTTTAAGAGGTATCTATAAGCGTTACCCCGGCGGCGTAGTAGCCGTTTCTGACTTTACTATGAACATCAAGGACAAGGAGTTCATTATACTCGTTGGTCCTTCAGGTTGCGGTAAGTCAACAACATTAAGAATGATTGCAGGTCTTGAGGAAATTTCCGAGGGCGAGCTTTTCATCGGCGACAGACTCGTTAATGACGTAGCTCCTAAGGATCGTGATATTGCGATGGTTTTCCAGAACTACGCTCTGTATCCTCATATGACTGTTTTCGAGAACATGGCATTCGGCTTAAAGCTGAGAAAAGTGCCTAAGGATGAGATCAAGAAGCTTGTTGAAGAAGCTGCTAAGATCCTCGACATCGCACATCTTCTCGACAGAAAGCCCAAGGCTTTATCAGGTGGTCAGAGACAGCGTGTAGCTTTAGGTAGAGCTATCGTTCGTGATCCTCAGGTATTCTTACTTGACGAGCCTCTTTCAAACCTTGACGCTAAGCTCCGTGCACAGATGAGAACTGAGCTTTCAAAGCTCCACAAGAAGTTAGGTACTACATTCATCTACGTTACTCATGACCAGATCGAGGCTATGACGATGGGTGACAGAATCGTAGTTATGAAGGATGGTTACATCCAGCAGATCGACTCACCTATCAACCTGTATGAGAACCCCGTTAACAAGTTCGTTGCAGGCTTTATGGGTTCACCTCAGATGAACTTCATCAACGCTAAGCTTATCATGCTCAACGGCAAGTACACAGTTGAATTCGGTTCAGAAGATACAAAGACAACAAGAGGCAGAAAGTTCTATGTTGAACTGCCCGGTGCTAAGACAGATACAGAAGCTCTTAAGTACTATGTTGACAAGGAAGTTATCCTTGGTATCCGTCCCGAGAACATTCACGATGAAGAAATGTTCCTTTCAAACGCTAAGACAGGTATGATCGAAGCTACAGTAGACGTTACCGAAATGATGGGTGCTGAGTCTTACCTCTACCTCACATGCGAAGGTATCCCGCTGACAGCAAGAGTATCTCCCAGATGTACAGCTCGTCCTCAGGACGTTATCAAGCTCGCTCTTGATCCTAACAAGGTACACCTGTTCGATCCTAACGATGAGCATTCAATCTTAGTTTAATTATTAAATAAGATTATTAATCCCCCGATTTTTGTCGGGGGATTTCAGTTTGTAGAAAAAGATTGTTTTTTAAAGAATAGTGAAATTTCTCTATCCCTACAAGAACGCTTTGTGGGCTTTGCGTCCTGCAAAGCATTTGGGTATACACGCCCGGCATCCGTGCCGGGCTGAGTGTGGGGCTGCCGCCCTCACCCCGCTTGGGGCTACGCCCCAAACCCCATTTTCAAAAACATATAGGTTTATCGACAGTCTGTAATCCCCCGATTTTTGTCGGGGGATTTTTGTATTTTCTTGTTATCGTGCTATCAGACGGTCAGCGTACCGTTTTCGCTGATTTCGAGCAACAGTATCTGTTCTTCCTTGCCGGTATCGGCATTTATATATACGAGCATCTGTCTGCCGTCCGGAGAGGTGCAGTGAAATTCATAGCAATAAAGCTCGTTTGTGCCTGCGGAAGGCACTACCGCAAGTGAGGTATCAGTAACTGTAAGCTCTGATGAGAGCTGTTTTCTTGCTTGCTCTGCGGTAATCTTCGGTTCGGGCAGATTACGCTTCTTGTGGTTTGTAATATATCCTCTGCCGTCAAAGCTGAGTATATCGCCGTTATCCATCGCCACGCCTACTTTGATAAGGTCGGTGTACATCGTTATATTGCCCTGTGTGCCTGCAAAATTCACAAGGCAGACGTTGCCGTTTATCTCGTAATAGGTGTCGGTTATGTGGTTTATGCCGAGCATCGAGAGATATTCTTCAGCCTTTGCGACAGCCTCAAGTGCGGTGACAGAGCGAGTGGGAACACTTCTGCCACAGAGCATATAGCTGAGGTAACCTCCGTTTTTTGTCACGGCTATGGTGGTGTTGTCCTTTGTAAAGACATAGGACGGCATTTTTCCTTGTTCATCGTTTTTGTCATCGTGTGACAAGCCCACAGTGCCACAGGCTTTCTCGGCTTTTTTCAGTGCGTCCGAAAGGGTGACTGCCGATGCGGATTTCAGCATTTCGGGATTTTTCTCGAGTATATGGTCGGAGAAGGGTCCGTCATATATAAGCGTCGGGTAGTTGTCATAGCCTTCTTCAAAATCGGTGAAGCCCTCCGTTATATACGACGGCTCATCGCTGTTTTTCGCTTCCTGCACCTCTGTTGCGGCTTTTTCAAAGGATAATTCGCCGTTTGTTATACGCTGTTCCACCTTCCACATATTGTCGGCAAGGCGGTCGGCATATTCGCCGAGTGTTTTAAGCGATTTCCTGTCGTCCTCCGTCAGCGTTTCTCCGTCGGAATAACGCTTTGCAAGGCTCTTTGAGAAGTTGCCCACCTGCGACAGAAATTTATAGGTGTTTTCCAGATGAAGCTCGGATACCGGAAGCTCAGCAAGGGATGCTTTTGCGGTGGATGCATCGCTCCACAGCTTTGACGAAAGCTGTGTCATCATTTCAGGTGTGCCTGCATACATACCCTTGTAAAGCGTGTTCTTGATGTTGTCGATCTCGGCCGACAGATCCTCGACATTTCGTGTCATACTCTGCTCAAAGCTCCTTTTATAACGGACGGAGCTGTTCATATTCAGTGTGGCAGATATGCCTGCGGCAACCGATATGGCGGTAAAAAAGCTGATTATCCGCACAAAACAACGTTTTGAAATATACATATTATGTTCTTCCTTTCATAAAATCGGCGGTAATGCGTATACAAGGTTATTTTTTCATAAAAATTTCAGAATATACCCTGTTTTTTTATCGCAAAATGGTGTATAATTAAATAGCTTATAGATAAGTGGGTAAAACCCATACGAAAAGGAGACGGAATTTTGATATATCTGGATAATGCCGCCACTACAAAGCCCTGCGAGCAGGCAATAAAAGCGGCTGAAGAGGCCGCAAGAAGCTGTTTTGGCAATGTATCGTCACTTCACAGGCTCGGTATTGAATCCGAAAAGCTGATGAACAGTGCAAAGAAAACGATTCTTAAAAAGCTGGGGCTGCAGGGAGAAATATATTTTACATCGGGTGCGACTGAAAGCAACAATCTTGCGATAAGAGGAGTGGCAGACGCTTATAAACGCAGGGGAAATAAAATAGTGACTACCGCTATGGAGCATCCGTCCGTAGCAAGAACGATGGATTATCTTGAAAAGCTGGGCTTTGAAATAGTCCGTTTGTCGCCTAAGGATGCTATTGATAATTTCGAGCAGTATATTGCGGACAATGTCACACAGGATACTATACTTGTATCGTGCATGGCTGTAAACAACGAGAACGGCTTTAAGGTCGATACAGAAAAGCTGTACAGGCTTGTAAAAAATGCGAACAGCGAAACTGTCGTTCATATAGACGGCGTACAGGGCTTTTGCAAGGTGACGCTTAAGGGCGATCTTATCAGCCTTTCGGGACATAAGATACACGGCTTTAAGGGCATAGGAGCAATGTACTGTGCGGATAAGATAAGATTCACTCCGCTTGTATACGGCGGAGGACAGCAGAAAAATCTGCGTCCGGGAACAGAGCCTACCGAGCTTATAGCATCTTTCGAGGCGGCTGTGAAGGCATACCCTGCCGACCTTACACATTACAAGGAGCTGAACGGTTATCTGCGTGACAGGCTTTCGAAAATGGAGGACGTTTATATAAACAGCCCGGACAACAGCGTGTATAACATACTGAGTTTCTCTGTGCTTGGGGTGAGAAGCGAGATAATGCTTCATTCTCTCGAAGAAAAAGAGATATATGTGAGCAGCGGCTCTGCCTGTTCAAAAGGCAAGATAAGCTCGGTGCCCGACGCTTTCGGAATGAACAGCGAAAGAGCGGACAGCACTATAAGAGTGAGCTTTTCGATGGAAACAACAAAGGAAGACATTGACGCACTTTGCGATGAAATAGAAAACGGCATTGCACGGTTCAGACGTACAAAGAAAAGCCGTAGGAAAGGAAACATATAATGAACGAACTTATAATGGCAAAATACGGCGAGATAGCGCTGAAAGGGCTTAACAAAGGCACTTTTGAGGATATACTCGTAAAGAATATCAGAAGAAGACTGCGTCACTGCGGTAAATTTCATTACATGAGAAAGCAGTCTACCATATACATAGAGCCTGTGGGCGAATGCGACCTTGACGAAGTTATCGAAAAGCTGAAGGTAATATTCGGTATAGGCGCATTACAGCGTTGTGCGGTGTTCGAGAAGGATTTTGAGCAGATAAAGTCGCAGGGCGTACCTTATCTTGAAAATGCACTCAAAAACGCAAAGACGTTCAAGGTTGACGCAAAGCGTTCAGACAAATCGTTCCCTATGAAAACTCCCGAAATACAGGCGGAGCTTGGCGGTGCTATACTTGAAGCGTATCCTCATCTGTCTGTAGACGTTCATAATCCCGAAATTACCGTAATGTGCGAGATAAGGGACAAGGGTGCGTATGTCAGTGCCGAGCGTATAATTGGTGCGGGCGGTATGCCTGTAGGCAGTTCGGGCAAGGCTCTGCTTTTGCTGTCGGGCGGTATCGACAGCCCTGTTGCAGGCTATATGATGGCGAAGCGTGGTCTTATTGTGGACGGTATACATTTTGTAAGCCCTCCGTATACATCCGAGCGTGCGCTGATGAAGGTTGAAACGCTCTGCGAAAAGCTGACAAGCTATTGCGGAGATATCAGATTCTACTGCGTTCCGTTTACGGAGATACAGGAAGCGCTGAGGGATAACTGCCCCGAAGAATTTTTCACAATAATTATGCGCAGGCTTATGGTGAAAATCGCCAACATAATTGCCGAAAGAAACGAGTATGGCGCACTTGTTACAGGCGAAAGCGTGGGACAGGTGGCAAGTCAGACATTAAAGGCTATACAGTGTACCGATGCCGCCGCAGAATATCCGGTATTCCGCCCTGTTATCGGTATGGATAAGAAGGAAATTATAGATATAGCACGAAAGATAGATACGTTTGAAACATCGACCCTGCCTTATGAGGACTGCTGTACGGTATTTACGCCGAAGCACCCCAAGACACGCCCTGTATTTGACGAGGTCATAAAGGCTGAGCAGTCGTTTGACTTTGCGCCTCTCATAGAAAAGGCTGTAGAGGGTACAACGGTAAAGCTGTTCAGGATCGAGAGCAAGGAAGAACAGGAATAAGCCTTGATTTTTAAAGGAGATGTGGCATTATGAGCCGTATCGGAGAGCTTCAGCTCGATATTGACAAAACTGCCGGAAATGTAGTACAATTATTAGTTAGCAAGGGAAAGAAGATAGCCTGTGCGGAGAGCTGTACGGGCGGCCTTATCAGCGCCGCAATAACTTCTGTAAGCGGTTCTTCAGCCGTAATGGATATGAGCATCTGCACCTATGCTATAAGCGCAAAGGAGCGGTTTATAGGCGTACCTGCCGCAATAATAGATAAATACGGTGTTGTCAGTGCCGAAACCGCAGCGGCTATGGCTGAAGGGGTAAGAAAGACGGCAGGAAGCGATATAGGAATATCGGTAACAGGCATAGCAGGCCCTACGGGAGCTGAGCCGGGCAAGCCTGTCGGTACTGTATATATTGGGCTGAGCGTGGCAGGAAATACGCAGGCACGGCTTGCTTTTACCGACCCAATGCTTGCAAAAGACGAAAATGCAAGAGAATATATAAGAAAAAACACGGTGCTTACCGCTTTGCAGTGGGTTGCCGAAAATATATAAATAGAGCAAGAGAAAACACACAAGCAAGGAGACTGTTATGGAAAGCGATAACAAATTTGAAAATGATACAGGCGGTATGTCTGTTGACGAGATAATCGCAGATATTGACAGAAAGACAGCAAACGCAGAGGCGCTTGAAGAGAACTCGGTAGGCATTACGCCGGAGGGCGAAAATGAGATGTCAGACGAACAGGTCGCAGTCAGTGCGGACGAAGCCGATACTGCCGCCGGACATATACCGGTCGATGATGAAAGCACGATAGACGAGCTTTCGGGCGTCGATGAAATGTCAGACGGTCAGGAGGCACTTGAAGAAAAAAGCGCCGAATTAGCCGAAGAAGCAAACGTTGATGCGACAGCAAAAACAGAGAAAAAGCCTAACTTCTTTTATCGCCTTGTAAGAGGCATTATCCCGTGGAAAGGCGACGATACCGGACTTGTAATAAGAAAAATTATATTTATAGTGGCATTTATAGTTTTTCTGGCGACAGCTATACCGCTTCTTGCGGATATACTTTCTATGTACAAGGACGAGCAGGTAAGTAAGGGTATTTCGCAGATGTATCAGCTTGATGCCAATACGGATGTTCCCGAAAATAACAAGGATATACTTCCCTCGTTCAAGAAACTTCTTGAAATAAATCCCGACACAGTGGGATATATAAAGATAGACGGCACTCTTGTGGATTATCCCGTTGTAAAGGGAACCGATAACGATTATTACCTTACCCATGACTTTTATAAGAACGAAAGCCGCAGCGGTACGGTAATGATGGATTACCGCAACAAAGTGACGGCTGACGGTCACTCGGGCAATCTGGTGCTGTACGGTCACAATATGGCGGTAGGCACATTCTTTGCACCGCTGAACGAATACTGGCGCACAATGTACGATTCGTATGACGAGCCGAGCAAGTCTTTCTACAAAGAGCATCCCGTTATAAGATTCGATACATTATACGAGCAGGCGGAGTGGAAGGTTTTCGGCTTCGGCATATTCAATGTTGCCGAGTCAAGAGGAGAAGTGTATGAATATAATCAGAAGCTGGATTTCACCTCCGAAGACGATTTCAACGATTATATCATAAATATAATGGACAGAAGCGATATTTTCACCGATGTCGATTTAAAATACGGCGATGATATTCTTACGCTTTCAACGTGCTGCTGGCCTTACGAGGGCAGTGGTGACACGGTAAGACTTGCGATATTCGCAAGGAAGATAAGGAAAGGCGAAAGCGACAGTGTTGATGTGGAAAAGGCTGTCGGAAATCCTTATGTAAGGCGCTGGCAGTGGGTATACGACAAAGTAAGCGGAGGATATGACTGGTTCCAGAGCACATGGGACAGAAGAAAGCTGTTAAGCTACGATGCGGAAGACGCAAAGCGTGACAACTATTCCTTCCCCGATAAGACAGACTGACGCTAAGCCCGGTCACGTTAAATATAAGGAGCATAAATGACAACATACATGGAAAAGTATCCACGCCGTAACGGTGTGGCTACAAAAAAGCCGGGTTTTTGGAAAAGGCTTATCAAGGGCATTATCCCGTGGAAAGGCGACAGTGCGGCGGCGGTCATCAGAAAACTGGTGTTTATAATCGCACTGATCATATTTCTTGCCACGGCTATACCGCTTGTTTCGGACGTATTTATGATGTTCCGTGACCAGTGGAGAAGTCAGGGAATATCGAACATATATATTCCCGACGGAAACAGCGGCGGTGCAAGCAAGGAAATACTTCCCTCGTTCAAGAAGCTGCTTGAAATAAATCCCGATACGGTAGGCTACCTCAAAATAGACGGTACGGCGATTGATTATCCTGTTGTAAAAGGAAAAGATAACGACTACTATCTCACACACGATTTCTACGGAGAAAAGAGCAAGAGCGGTTCTGTAATGATGGACTGCAACTGTGTGGTTTCTCCGGACGGAAATTCGGGCAATATGGTGCTTTACGGTCATAATATGGCTGTCGGCACGTTCTTTGCCTGCCTCAGTGAATACTGGAGAACGCTTTATGACAGCTATGATGCGCCGTCAATGCAGTTCTACAAGGATCATCCGACCATAACGTTCAATACCCTTTATGAAGAAGCAGAGTGGAAGATATTCGGCATAGGGCTTTTCAATATCTATGAAGAATACGGTGAAGTGTACTATAATTACAATAACAAGCACGACTTTACTTCCCGTGACGACTTCAACAATTTTATAATTGATCTTATGGACAGAAGTGATATTTTCACCGATGTAGATATAGAGTACGGTGACGATATATTGACACTTTCTACTTGCTATTGGCCGTTCCGCTCGGATATGGACAATGTGCGTCTTGCGATATTTGCAAGAAAGGTACGTCCCGGTGAAAGCACCTATGTCGATGTAAGCAAGGCTAAGGTGAACACTTATGTAAAGCGTTGGCAGTGGGTATATGATAATATCGGCGGCGGATATGACTGGTCACAGAGCAACTGGGACAGAAGAAAGCTGCTCAGCTATACAGCAGAAGATGCGGAAAGGGACGGTTACACGTTTATTGACGACATAAACGACAGTGACGGAATATATGATTATAACAACGGCGACGGATATGATTATTGATATTGTCGCCTGCCATTGTGCGAGGCGGTGTGGCTTTGGAAGAACAGAATGAAACAAAAACGGCAAAACAGCCGGTCATAAGCGGCAAGGTGCTGTGGGTGGCACTCGGTGCTTGTGTGGTATGGCTTGCGGCTGTCGGCGTAATGCTGATAATGAAGCTAACTCAGCCGCCTTTGCCGCCGAATATGCTGGATTATACCTGTACGCTTAATGTCGACATACCTGCAGAACCGGTCGTTACGGAAAAGAAAAAGCCGTCAATATTGCCTGAATACCGTGAGATGTATGAAAAAAATCACGATATGGCAGGATGGCTGAAAATAGAAGGCACCAATGTCGATTATCCTGTTATGCACGTAAAAGGGTTCGACCCGAAAAAGCCGATCGACTACGGAGAAGTGTATGATAAGAATATGTACTATCTGACGCACGACTTCGATAAGGAGTACAGCTATTCAGGAAGCGTTACGGCGGATTATTGCGCACATATCGGCAGTGATTACCGTTCACCGAATATCCTGCTGTACGGTCACAATATGTCAAACGGGACTTTTTTCCGTGATGTAAACAAGTTCGATGTTCTCTACTACGGCAGAGAGATGTATGACGAGCATCCTGTCATACAGTTTGACACTATATATGAAAAGGGCCTGTATAAGATATTTGCGATGATGCAGGTCAATGTCGAAAAAGCAGACGGTGAAGTATTCTACTATACGGCTGCATATACTTTCAAGAATAAAAAAGAATTTATTGATTACTACGCAAAGGTCCTTGACCGTAGCTTTATATACACACCGCAGGTAGATCTGAAATACGGCGATGAGGTGATTGCACTGTCAACCTGCGATTTTCCTTTCGGCAAGAGCAAGAATATAAGATATGTGCTTTTTGCAAGGAGAGTGCGTGAGGGAGAAGATCCTACAGTGGATGTATCTAAGACGATCATCAATTACGATCCGCTTTATTATGATTACTGGTACAGCGTAAACGGCGGTTCGTGGGGCGGAAGGAACTGGGATCCCGCACTTTTAAAAGGCTATAAGCCGAAGAAGAGCAGTTGATATAGTAATCCTACGGTAATTATCACAGCAAAAGGAAGGTTAGAAGATGCCTGATTACAAATCGGTCGTAGTATCGACCGCAGATAAGAAGAAAAAGAAGAAAAAGAAAAAGGAAAACGCCGCTTTAGCCATTGTCAAGGGTCTTATCCCGTGGAAAGGCGACAGCGTAGGCGAGATTATCCGAAAGATAGTTTTCCTTGTGTCGATAGTCGCTCTTTGCGTGGCAGTGCTTATAATTATTGATAAATATATGTTCGAGCCTGAAAGGCAGAGAAAAGAGTATCAGAGCAGCATATTACAGCTGGGAAACCACGAGCCGACCGCAGAGGAAATAGCCGAGCTTCCCGAAAAAGCCATAAACACCGAATATGCGCCTTTTTATGCGATAAATAACGATTTTGTCGGCTGGCTGAGCATAAAAGGCATAAATGTAAACTATCCTGTAGTACAGGGCGAAAACAATACCGAATATCTTGAAAAGGACTTTTACGGCAATTACAGTAAGAACGGTACTATTTTTGCGGATTATGAGAACGAATTCAAGAATACGGGCGAAACGTCCGCAAATACGATTCTTTACGGTCATAACCTGCGTACCGAAAACTTCTTTGCCGAAATAACCGAGTACAGAAGAGTAAATCTTGACGAAAGCCTTGAGTTTCTGAAAGAGCATCCTGTGATTGAGTTCAATACGCTGTACGAAAAGGCAAAGTATAAGATTTTCTCTGTAATGCTTATCAATACGAGGGAGGAATACGGCGACGTGTTCAATTATCCCGCCATACTGAATTTTGCAAACAGGGATGAATTCAATTATTTCACATCCGAATGCCTTGACAGGAGCGAATTCTTCACAGGCGTTGATATGAAATACGGTGATAAGTTCCTTACGCTGTCCACCTGCGAGTTCGAGGTGGGTCTTTACGATATGCGTATCGTTGTTGTTGCGAGAAAGGTTCGTGACGGCGAGTCTGACTCGTTCACAGACAAGCAGATAGACAGCTTCAAGCGTAACCCCGACCCGAAGCAGTGCCGTACGATAAGAGAGCTTTACTATTACGGCGAGGAATGGAGCGGAAGGTACTGGGATCCTGCGTGGATAGAAGGCTTCAAGAAGGACGGTTCGTTCAAGACGGAAAGCTCCGACTGATAAAAAGAAAGCGGAAACTGTAACATAAAGGAGGAATTTAATGCAGAAGGCATCAATAGGAAAGATACTGCTCGCTCTCGTTATATCCTGCGTATACATTTACCTGTTCGGAATAGTTCAGGTCGTTCATGTAAGCGCAGACAATGAAAGAGAGATAGAGGTATCTATCCCTGAAGTGACAACATCTGCCGAAACCGAAAAAACTCCCGAAACTACAACAATTAAGCTGCAAGACGACAAAAAACCTACACTTGCCGATGTAAAGGCACAGACTACAGCAACCACCAAGGCGGAAACTACAACAACTACGGTAAAAAAACGCACACCCGCACCTGCGGCGGATAATACCGTTATAATCCCCGAAACAACAACTGTCACAACCACCACAGCGGCAACAACTGCCGCACCGGAAACCACAACGGCTGAAACAACATCTGCGCCGACGCCGACACCCGATAACAGCGGTGAGGAGCAGTTATCGGTATACGATCAGGTGACCGGTACATATTATACGGCAGGCGCAAGAGAGATAATTGCGAGGGCGGTAGTCGGTGAAATATGGAACGAGTTCCCCGATGAAGCGGTAAAAGCACAGGCGGTAGCGGAATACACCTATATCAAAAAGAACAACGAAATGGGTGTTAAACCCCAGACAGCACTTAAAACAGACGTATATGACAGAATATACAAGCTCGTTGACGAGGTGCTGGGCGAAGCAATCTACTATAACGGCGAGATGATACAGTGTTCGTTTTTTGCGTCCTCGTGCGGCTATACCAACAGTGCCGAGAATGTATGGGGCATTGATTATCCGTATCTCAGAAGCGTTGATTGTCCGCTTGACAAGACGACCGACCCTAACTGGGGCAGTACCGACAGCTATTCTTCGGATTATATAAAGAATGCTGTGCAGAATACACTCGGAATAGCACTCACAGGCGACCCGTCAAAGTGGTTCAAGATAAACTCAAGACTTGATAACAGGGAACACGGCTGGGTAACGTCAATTTCTGTCGGCGGTATGACAAAGTCAAACGGCAATACGATAGACGGCAGAACGATAAGAGAAAAGGTTCTCGGTTATTCGCTGAAAAGTGCGGCTTTTGATCTGAAATACGACAAAAGTAGCGACAAGTTCATCTTTACGACCTACGGTCATGGTCACGGCGTGGGAATGTCGCAGTACGGCGCAAAGGCTCTTGCCGAAAACGGCTACACATATAAGCAAATTTTACAGCATTACTTCACCGGCGTGGAGATACATTAAGATTATTGCGAAAGGACATCGGGAGGTGTCCTTTTTATATAATTGACAGTGACGATATATTGTGATATAATAACCTCAGACTGATAAATCGCTGATGCGGTTTATCCCATGCAAAAGTACGGCGTACCGCCGTATCGGTTTACGCTGATTTGATTTGTGATATAATACTGATATGTTTAATTTTACGGAGGAGGCATCATGAATATCAACACACGCAAAACCAATATCTTTGTTACAATCGGAGCTATTGCATTACTCGCTCATGCGGTCGGATTTTTGCTCCCGTGGTGTAATATGAATGGAGTTAAAGTTCAAGAGGGACTTGCATTTATCGCAGGCGGCAGTTGGGTAGCCATTGCACTTTGTTTGGGTTTCGAACTGTATTTTGCATTTGTCAGATGGCAAAGCAGAAAGCTTGTGGCAGTATGTAGGATTCTGTCGGTTGTAGCATCGGTAGCGGCACTTGTAATTGAGCTTATTATAATATCGAGTATAAAAATCAACATAGCAAGCTTCGGAGTCGGCATTTACCTTTGCATTATTACACTTGCGGTAAATATAATATGCTGCACGGCTGTATGCGTGCTGTCGATAAAAGACGGCACGGTACAAAAAGCGTGACGATAATAAAAAGGACATCGGGAGGTGTCCTTTTATTGCTTTATGATGCGGTTTCGCCATTGACAAAAACGCTGTATAGTGTTAAAATAAAACGATAGGATTTTTTATCCGCCATTATAAATAATCTGAGTGTAAAGAAAAAGGAATGAAAGAAATGAGAAATCTGACGGGTGCAGATATAATCTGCGAATGTCTGATAGAGCAGGGCGTTGACACCGTTTTCGGCTATCCCGGCGGCGCAGTTCTGAACATCTACGACAGCTTATACAATTACAGCGACAAAATACATCACGTTCTGACGGCACACGAGCAGGGCGCAAGCCATGCGGCTGACGGCTACGCACGTTCTACAGGCAGGACGGGCGTTGTTATAGCAACGTCGGGTCCGGGTGCGACAAACCTCGTAACAGGTATCGCAACGGCTTATATGGACAGTGTGCCTATGGTGGCTATTACGGGCAACGTTGCTTGTTCGCTTTTAGGCCTTGACAGCTTCCAGGAAGTTGATATAACAGGCATCACAATGCCGATAACAAAGCATAACTTCATCGTAAAGGACGTAAACAAGCTGGCAGATACACTGCGTGAGGCTTTCTACATAGCAGGAAGCGGAAGAAAGGGTCCTGTCCTTGTCGATGTTCCCAAGGATATAACGGCGCAGAAGGCGGATTTTGCAAACAAGCCCTTAAAGCCGTATACGGTAAATGTTACTATGCACCAGGACGGCTGTATAGCAAAGGCGGCGGAGCTGATTAAGAACGCTGAACGTCCGTTCCTTTATACAGGCGGTGGTATCTACGGCGAGGACGGAGCAAAGACATTAAAGGCTTTTGCAGAGCTTATTGACGCTCCCGTATCATCTTCGCTTATGGGTCAGGGCAGCTTTGACGAAACCGACAGCAGATATATGGGTATGCTCGGTATGCACGGAACAAAGACAGCGGCAGAGGCAATAAAGAACTGCGACCTGTTCATCGGCATCGGCACAAGATTCTCAGACAGAGTAATAGGTAATCCGCAGACCTTCGCCCCCGACGCAAAGGTACTTCATATAGACATCGACCCTGCTGAAATAAACAAGAACATAAAGGTTTATCATCAGGTTATCGGCGACAGCACCGATGTTATGAAAAAGCTGATAAAGCTAATTCCTCAGCAGTCGCACAGCGGCTGGATGGGCAAAATAAAGACGTGGGAGAAGCAGTACGAGTGCAGGCAGAAAGGCACGGACGAGCTTACTCTTACCCCTCAGCACCTTATAGAAACGCTTGACAAGTTGACAGACGGCGAGGCGCTTATCGCAACCGAGGTAGGTCAGTCGCAGATGTGGGCGGCTCAGTATTACGCATATAAGCACCCTCACCAGCTTATCACAAGCGGTGGACTTGGCACTATGGGCTACGGACTTGGTGCGGCTATCGGTGCAAAGTGCGGAAACCCCGACAAGACGGTTGTAAACATTGCAGGTGACGGAAGCTTCCATATGAACTTAAACGAGCTTGTAACGCTGTCGAAGCACAATATACCTGTAGTTGAGCTTGTTATCAACAATAACGTTCTCGGTATGGTTCGTCAGTGGCAGAGATTGTTCTACGGCAAGAGATTTTCACAGACGACGCTTGACCGTCCTACAGATTATATGAAGCTCGGAGAAGCGTTCGGCATAAAGTCGTTTGTTATAGACAGCGAGGACAAGTGCGAGGAGATACTGCGTGAGGCTCTTGAGGTTTCAAAGACAGCCCCCGTGCTTATCGAGGCGAGAATAGACAAGGATATAAACGTTCTTCCTATGGTACCCGCAGGAAAATCCATAACTGAGCCTATCCTTGAGATAGAAATCGACGACTGAACGGAGGCAGAAAAATGACAGAGAGAAACGTAATTTCCGTCTGCGTAAACAACGGCATCGGCGTACTCGGCAGAGTAACGGGTCTGTTCAGCCGCAGAGGATATAATATAATAAGTCTTAACGTTGCGGAAACCGAAAACCTCGGCATTTCCCGTATGACAATAGTCGCAGACGGCGACGAGGGCGTGATGGAACAGCTGGTAAAACAGCTCCGCAAGCTCTATGACGTATCGGAGGTCAAGGTACTGCATAACGCTGTATGCCGTGAGCATATCATTATGAAGGTCGGCAACGGCCCTGCGTCACGTCAGCCTGTGATAGAGATTGCAAATCTTTTCAGAGCGAAGGTCGTAAACGTAGCGGAGAGCAGGCTTATGCTTGAGCTTACGGGCGAACCCGAGAAGATAGATTCGTTCATAGGACTTCTCCAGCCCTACGGAGTAAAAGAGATTGTAAGAACGGGTATTTCGGCACTTGAACGTGATTAATAAACGGAAATTGTTATAAATATACAGCCCCCGTAAATGGTATAGATTATCGAAAAACTTCTATATTTGCAGATAATGGGGTTGAGGGGCGTAGCCCCCAACAGGGACTTGGGGCGGTAGCCCCAGTAAAATAGCCCCTTCCCGAGGGGAAGGGGTTTGGGGTTAGGGTTAGAGAATTTACTCTATTTTATAAAATAGATTTTTTTACAAGCTGAGCCCTTGTAAAGGGCATAACGAAAGGCAGGACAAACACATGGGCATGACAATGAGCCAGAAGATACTGGCAAAGCACGCAGGACTTGAAAGCGTAAGAGAGGGACAGCTTATAAGAGCAAAGCTGGATATGGTACTCGGTAACGATATTACAAGCCCCGTTGCAATAAACGAGTTCAACAAGGCAGGCTTCGGCGGCATATTCAACAAGGATAAGATTTCTCTTGTAATGGATCACTTCACACCGAACAAGGACATCAAGGCGGCTACTCAGTGCAAGCAGTGCAGAGAGTTCGCAGGAAAGTACGATATTACAAATTATTACGATGTAGGCGAAATGGGCATCGAACACGCACTTCTTCCCGAAAAAGGTCTTATAGGCCCCGGTGAGCTGTGCATAGGCGCAGACAGCCACACCTGTACATACGGCGCACTCGGCGCATTCTCAACGGGCGTAGGCTCGACCGATATGGCGGCAGGTATGGCAACAGGCGAGGCGTGGTTTAAGGTTCCCTCCGCTATAAAGTTCAACCTGACAGGAAAGCTTAATAAATATGTGAGCGGCAAGGACGTTATTCTTCACATAATCGGTATGATAGGCGTTGACGGCGCACTTTATCAGTCTATGGAATTTACCGGTGAGGGCTTGAAGAGCCTTTCGATAGACGACAGACTTTGCATTGCCAATATGGCTATCGAAGCCGGCGCAAAGAACGGTATATTTGAAGTTGACGAGATAACAATGGCATATATGAAGGAAAGAGCAGACCGTGACTTTGATATATTCAAGGCTGACGAGGACGCTGTATATTCAAGAGTTATCGACATTGACCTGTCAACCGTAAAGCAGACGGTTTCATTCCCTCATCTGCCCGAAAACACAAAGACTGTTGACGAGATTACAGAGGATATAAAGATTGACCAGGCAGTTATAGGTTCATGTACAAACGGCAGAATAAGCGATATGCGTATCGCCGCTGAGATTCTCAAGGGTAAGCATATTGCAAAGGGTGTAAGATGTATCGTAATTCCCGGCACTCAGAAGGTATATCTCCAGTGCATAAAGGAAGGTCTTGCAGAGATATTTGTAAATGCAGGCTGTGTGCTTTCTACTCCTACCTGCGGTCCGTGTCTCGGCGGCCATATGGGTATACTGGCGGCAGGAGAACGTGCTATTTCCACCACAAACAGAAACTTTGTAGGAAGAATGGGACACGTTGACAGCGAGGTTTATCTTGCAAGCCCGGCAGTTGCGGCAGCAAGTGCTATAGCAGGTAAGATAACAGGCATAAAGTAAGGTGAGAATATGGTAAAGCATATAATAATCTGGAACCTGAAGGACGAGCTTTCGGCTGAAGAAAAGAAGGAAAGATGCCGTCTTATAAAGCAGGGGCTTGAAAGCCTTGCAGGCAAGATAGACGGACTTCTTGAAATCAAAGTCATAACCGATATTCTCGGTTCTTCTACGGGCGACCTTATGCTTGACAGCACATTCGAAAGTGCAGAAGCATTAAAGGGATATTCCACCCACCCCGAACACGTTAAGGTAGCCGACAGCACGGTAAGACCTTATACGGCAAGACGCAGCTGCGTAGATTTTGAAATATAAGAAAGGACAGACATATATGAAGGCACACGGTACAGTACACAAATACGGTGACAACGTTGATACCGACGTTATCATTCCTGCAAGATACCTTAATACAGCCGACCACAAGGAGCTTGCAAGTCACTGTATGGAGGACATAGACAAGGACTTTGTAAAGAACGTCAAAGAGGGCGACATTATAGTCGCTAATATGAATTTCGGCTGCGGAAGCTCAAGAGAACACGCACCTATCGCAATCAAGGCAAGCGGAATTTCCTGCGTTATCGCAAGCACATTTGCAAGAATATTCTACCGCAACGCTATCAATATCGGACTTGCAATCTTAGAATGCGACGAGGCTGCCAAGGATATTGAGAATGGCAATGAGGTCGAGGTTGACTTTGATACGGGAGTTATCACAAATGTGACAAAGGGCTGTACATACAAGGCTGAGCCTTTCCCCGAATTCATCAAGGATATAATCAACAAGGGCGGCCTGCTGAACTCCTTAAAGAAGTAAGACCGCAGAAAGCGTTATGCTATGAGGGTAGATATAAAAGCGTTATCGGACAGCGAACTGCAAGAGCAGGGTTTTAACAATACATCGGGCGGAATGCACGGCTTCGGACTTTATACTGATGATGAGCTGTCTGCTGTCTGCATAACAACAGAAATACCCGACAGCCTGAATAAAGAGGTCAGACTGGAAAAGCTGTATGTCTGCGAGAAAGAAAGGCATTACGGCGTTGCCAGAAAACTGCTGAACCACACGCTCAGAACGATGCGTGCCTGCGGATATAAGTATGCCGTAGCGACCCCCGACAGCGAGGACGCAGTACGATTTCTTGTCAGATTCGGCTTTGAAAAGGCGGAGGGAAAATCCGTTTTATACAAAATAGAGCTTTAAGCTCAGAGAAAGGATATTACCTATGGAAAAGAATATTGCCGTTATCAAGGGCGACGGAATAGGTCCTGAGATAGTTACCGAAAGCATGAAGGTGCTTGATAAGGTGGCAGAAAAGTTCGGTCACAAGTTCAACTACACACAGCTTCTTATGGGCGGATGCTCGATTGACGCAAACGGCGTACCGCTGACCGACGAAACGATAGCCGCCTGCAAAGCGTCAGACGCTGTGCTTATGGGCTCTATCGGCGGTGATACGACAACATCGCCGTGGTATAAGCTTCCTGCAAATCTGCGTCCCGAGGCAGGTCTGCTCGGTATAAGAAAAGCACTCGGACTGTTTGCAAATCTTCGTCCCTGCCTGCTTTATCCGGAGCTTGCAGGCGCTTGCCCCTTGAAGACAGAGATAAGCGCAAAGGGCTTTGATATGCTCATTATGCGTGAGCTTACCGGCGGTCTTTACTTCGGTGCAAGAAAGACGGAAGAAGTAAACGGCGTTATGACAGCTACCGACACGCTTACATACAGCGAGGACGAGATCCGCAGAATCGCAATCAAGGCATTTGACGTTGCGATGAAGAGAAGAAAGAAAGTAACAAGCGTTGACAAGGCTAACGTTCTTGATTCTTCAAGGCTGTGGAGAAAGGTCGTTACCGAAGTGGCAAAGGATTATCCCGAGGTTACTCTTGAGCATATGCTCGTTGACAACAGCGCAATGCAGCTTGTAAAGGATCCTGCACAGTTTGACGTTATGGTAACGGAGAATATGTTCGGTGATATTCTGTCGGACGAGGCAAGCATGATTACAGGCTCTATCGGTATGCTCCCCTCTGCCAGCATGAACGAAACAAAGTTCGGTCTGTATGAGCCGAGCGGCGGTTCTGCTCCCGACATTGCAGGTCAGAACAAGGCAAATCCGATAGCTACCATACTTTCAGCCGCAATGATGCTCCGTTACAGCTTTGATATGGTAAAGGAAGCAGACGCAGTTGAAAATGCAGTAAGCAAGGTGCTGAAGGACGGTTTCCGCACAGGCGATATTATGAGCGAGGGTATGACAAAGCTGTCCTGCTCGGAGATGGGCGACAAGATAGCAGAGAATATATAACAATAATTTCAGCCGCAGTGAAAACTGCGGCTGATTTATATGCATAAAAAAGCTGTGACGGAATATTACTTTCCGTCACAGCTGATTTATTTATCTTTGGTCTTACTGCTGAATACCGTTATTGTTGAAGTTGTTGTTTGTGGTGTCAGCAGTAGTGTTGTTAACGGGCGTAGCATAATTTGCATTGCTGTAGCCCGTGCTTGCGTTGGGGTTATAGGTGTTGTTCATATTGGCATTGTAGCCGTTATTCATATTGGGGTTATAACCGTTGTTCATGTTGGGATTGTAGCCGTTGTTCATGTTGGGGTTATAACCGTTGTTCATGTTGGGGTTGTAGCCGTAGTTTGTGCCGGGCTTGTAGAAGTCCTCATCCTTTGCGCAAAGAAGAAGAATACCGCCTACAAAGCTGCAGAACAACAGAACACAAACGCTTATGCCTGTTGAGGGGCGCTGACCCTTGCTCATCTGGCTTAATGCGATACCGCCGAAGATAAGCGGAAGTATCATCCAGAATCCGCAGACCATACTTAAAATAATAAATACCTGTGCCGCTGTTTTCATAATTTCATACCTCTTTTTTCAATAAGTGACACACATTCCGATTTTATGTGTCTTATGTCAGTATACCACATTAGTACACCGGTGTCAATATTTTCTGTTAACAGTTCTTAATTATCCGTCACGGATTTTTATCCCTGCGGTTGTTGTATATAAACATCGCAACGCCCACGCCGCATATTACCACATATCCGATAAAGCTCCATATGTCCGGCAATTGTGAGAACAAGATAAATCCGAGCAGTGCCGAAAAGATTATCTGCGAATAATCGTATACCGATATTTCCTTTGCAGGAGCGAATTTATATGCCGCTGTGATGCTGAACTGACCGCCTGCCGCCGCAAGTCCCGCACCGAGCAGTACGAGCCACTGCTGCCAAGTCATAACGTGAAAATCGAACAGCAGGAACGGCAATGTTACAAGGCAGGAGAAGCCTGAGAAGAAGAACACGATATAAGGTCCTTTTTCGCCTCTGATGCCGAGCCACCTTACCGCCGTATAAGCCGCACCTGCGCCCATACCGCCGAGAAAACCGAGCAGTGACGGCACAAGCTCCAGATTTGCAAGGCTCGGCTTTATTATAAGCAGACTTCCTGCAAATGCGACTATTACACCGAGCGTCTGCACTAAATTTGTACGTTCCCGAAGGAACATTGCCGAAAATACGATAACGAAGAACGGCGACATTTTGTTCAGCATTGCCGCATCGGATAATGCCAGATGGTCTACCGCATAGAAGTTGCAGAGTATTCCGAGCGTTCCGCACACCGAGCGTAACAGCAGTGCGCCGATGTTGCTTTTTTTCTGCGGCAGAAAAGAGCCTTTCTGCCTTATCAGTATCACCGCCGCAAATATGAAAGCGACAAGATTTCTGAAAAAGCTCTTTTGTACAGACGGCAAATCGCCTGCCAGCCTTACGAAAGCACCCATAAAAGCAAAGCAAAAGGCGGAGCTGATAATGCACAGCACGCCTTTGTGCTTCGGGGATATTTTACTGAGAATTTCCGCCATACTCAACCACCTGTTTTTGCTTCGTCAAACGGCAGTATTACTGTTTCTGGCAGTGTTATTTCTCCGCCCGATGAGAAAAGCTCGGGGCGGTCGAACTTGTAGCTTATCTTGAGCGAACTTACAGCCTTTGTTATTTCCTCGTTTGTAAGTCCCGACCTGTCGATAACGAATATGAGCGAAACCTTACTGCTGTTGAAACGGTCTATTGACGAAATGTTTGTTTCCTTCAGCACAAAAGCCTGTTTGTCATACGGTATATCGTCAATGGAGAACTGTATGTTGCTTATTTTATACATACCGATGTTTGTAAAATCAAACACCATCTCAACACGCAGATAGTTTTCGGGTTTTGTCATATCAAAATCCGTGTCGCTCAGCAGCTTGCTTGTAGACCCACTGTCAAGGTGAGTGCCGTCCTTCAGCTTATCGTATACGTTTTTTATCATATTGTCAAAGCTCTGTCCGCTGTAGCTGTACAGCCGTGTGTACGCATATTGTGCCTTTACAGGAAAAGCAAACTGCGTAACCACGACTATAACCGCAACAGCCACGACCAGCACCCATATCAGTGCCTTTTTAACTGCATTGTGTCCGAAAAGATTTGTCAGCGTCTGTTTAAAACTCATACTTTCTTTACGCCGAGAGTTACGTTCTCGCCGTTTATATCCTGTTCCTTTGTAAATCCGTCTGTCTTGCCGGTCACTATATCGTCAGCAAGGGTATCCTCTGAGATGCTGTCCTTGTTGCGTGTCAGTATCTCGGCTACCTTGTCACTGCCGTCGCAGTAGATAACGATATGATCCATAACCTCAAAGCCTGCGTCCTTACGCATCGTCTGAATCTTGCTTACGATCTCTCTTACATTACCTTCTTCGATAAGCTCGGGTGTAAGCGTTGTGTCAAGAACTACCGTGTAGCCTCTGTCGGTCACTACCGCATAGCCTTCCTTCTGATGCTCGTCTATAAGCAGGTCGTCCTTTGCAATCTGAACATCGCCTGTTGAAAGTGTAAGCGTCATAGCGCCCGTTTCACGGATCTCGTTCATAGCCTTCTGACCGTCAACCTCAGCAAGCTTTGTTCTGACCTCGCCTATCTGCTTGCCGAAACGAGCGCCGAGCGTCTTGAGCTGGGGCTTGAAGGTGTAGCTTGTGAAGTGGTCGGTGTTATCTATAAAGCTGATTTCCTTGATGTTAAGCTCATCCTTTACAATATCCGCATACATAGGCTCAAGCGTCTTGTCGCCCTTTACCATTATCTTTGATATAGGCTGTCTGTTCTTGATATTAGCGGCATTTCTTGCGGCACGTCCGAGCGTTACAACGGTAAGAACGGTGTCCATTTCTTCCTCAAGGTGCTTGTCGATAAGCTTTTCATCTACTGTGGGGAAGTCGCAAAGATGTACGCTTACGGGTGCGTTCTTATCGAGCGAGCAGACAAGGTTTCTGTAAATATCATCGCATACGAAAGGAGTCATCGGAGCAGATGTCTTTGCGATGGTTACGAGCGCTGTGTACAGCGTCATATATGCGTTTATCTTATCCTGTGTAAGCTCCTTTGACCAGAAGCGTTCTCTGCTGCGGCGGACATACCAGTTACTCATCTCGTCTACGAAATCCTGTAATGCTCTTGCGGCTTCGGGGATCCGGTAGTTTGCAAGGTTATCGTCAACCGCACCTACAACGGTGTTAAGTCTTGATAACAGCCACTTGTCCATAACGCCGAGCTTTGAAGCATCAAGCGTATACTTAGTAGCGTCGAAATTGTCTATATTAGCGTACAGAACGTAGAATGCGTAGGTGTTCCACAGAGTAGAAATGTACTTTCTCTGACCCTCGTTTACTGCTTTTGCGTGGAATCTGTTGGGAAGCCACGGAGCAGAGTTTGTATAGAAGTACCAGCGTATAGCGTCTGCGCCGTGTTCAGCCAGTGACTCGAACGGGTCTACTGCGTTGCCCTTTGACTTTGACATCTTCTGACCGTCTTTGTCGAGTACAAGGCCGAGAACGATAACGTTCTTATATGGTGCTTTGTTGAACAGAAGCGTTGATATAGCGAGCAGTGAGTAGAACCAGCCTCTTGTCTGGTCAACTGCCTCGGAGATAAAGTCAGCGGGGAACTGCTGTTCAAACTTTTCCTTGTTCTCGAAGGGATAGTGATGCTGTGCGAAGGGCATAGAACCGCTGTCAAACCAGCAGTCGATAACCTCAGGAACTCTCTTCATCTGCTTGCCGCAGTGTGGGCATTTTATCGTAACCGCATCAATATAAGGACGGTGAAGCTCTATATCGTCGGGGCAGTTGTCAGACATTGACTTAAGCTCCTCGATACTGCCTATAGCGTGCTTGTGACCGCACTCGCACTCCCATATATTAAGAGGAGTACCCCAGTATCTGTTTCTTGAAAGACCCCAGTCCTGAACGTTTTCAAGCCAGTCGCCGAAACGGTTCTTGCCGACGCTTTCGGGTATCCAGTTTATCGTTTCGTTGTTTCTGATAAGGTCGTCCTTGACAGCGGTCATCTTGATGAACCACGATTCTCTTGCATAGTACAGCAGAGGAGTATCACATCTCCAGCAGTGCGGATAGCTATGCTCAAACTTGGGTGCGTCAAACAGTAAGCCCTTTTCGTCAAGGTCCTTAAGCACCATAGGATCGGCTTTCTTTACGAATACGCCTGCGTAAGGTGTTTCGGCGGTCATATTACCTTTGCCGTCAACAAGCTGTACGAAAGGCAGGTCATACTTTCTGCCGACCTTAGCGTCATCTTCACCGAATGCAGGAGCGATATGAACGACACCTGTACCGTCTGTTAGCGTTACATAGTTATCGCATACTACATAATAGCCCTTCTTGTGCTGCTTTTCACATATCTCAACGGCACAGTCGAATAAAGGCTCGTACTCCTTGCCCTCAAGCTCTTTACCTGTGTATTTCTCGATTATCTCGTAGGGGGCTGTGGGCTTGTCGCCGCCGAGCACCTTATCGCATAGAGCCTCTGCAAGATAATATGTGTAGCCGTCTGCTGTCTTTACCTTTACATAGGTTTCATCGGGGTTTACGCAGAGTGCAACGTTTGAGGGAAGCGTCCAGGGAGTTGTTGTCCATGCAAGGATATAAGCGTCCTCGTCCTTTACCTTGAAACGTACAACCGCAGAACGTTCCTTTACATCCTTATAGCCCTGAGCAACCTCGTGGCTTGAAAGCGGAGTTCCGCAACGGGGGCAGTAGGGAACTATCTTGAAGCCCTTGTATAAAAGTCCCTTTTCCCATATCTGCTTTAATGCCCACCACTCAGACTCGATAAAGTCATTGTGATAGGTTACATACGGATCGTCCATATCAGCCCAGAAGCCGACAGTGCGTGAGAAATTCTCCCACATACCCTTGTACTTCCATACGCTTTCCTTGCACTTTGTTATGAACGGGTCAAGGCCGTACTTTTCAATCTGATCCTTACCGTCAAGGCCGAGCATCTTCTCAACTTCAAGCTCAACGGGAAGTCCGTGAGTGTCCCAGCCTGCCTTACGGGGAACGTCATAGCCCTTCATTGTGCGGTACCTCGGAATCATGTCCTTGATAACACGGGTAAGAACGTGACCGATGTGCGGCTTACCGTTAGCCGTAGGCGGACCGTCATAGAATGTGTAGGTCTTGTCGCCCTTTCTCTGCTCCATGCTCTTGCGGAATATGTCGTTGTCGTGCCAGAACTTCTCTGTCTGCTTTTCTCTCTCGACAAAATTTACCGAGGCAGGTACTTTTTCATAAAGTGACATTTTTTCTCCTCCTGTTTTTGCAATTCACCCTGTCATATAAATCTCTTCGGCAAAAGCCGGAAGTTATATGGGGTGGGGGTCAGCCCATTGCATATTATTTTTATTCTTTGCGTTTGCGGAAAATAAAAAAGCCCCTATCCTCCGAAAAGGATAAGGACTATAATTTCATAACAGTCTTTATAACCACCGTTTCGTCATTCCGTCAAATGCGTTCCTTTTAACGTTGGAAAAACGTCCCGTTCTACTCTCGCCCTAAACGGCAATTTCGGCGGGCAGCTTGGAGGTGATATTCATACGGTAACTCTGCACCGACCTCTCACCGTCGTCGGCTCGCTTTGGCTTTATATCCGCACTACTGTCCTCGTCACAGCCTTTAAATATCATACACATTGATTATACAATCAAATTTTCCCTTTGTCAAGCGTTTTGTCAATTTTATTTTAAACGGCTTGTTGTTTATGAGTATAGCACAACAAAGCGGCGGGTCCGGGCTTATCATAACAATCCGAGCCTAAGGTTACAAAACGGTAACAAATAGTTACAAATTAGTTACAGTTTCAGGTTTTCTATTGTGCAGAAATTTTGTTTGTGATAGAATATTTATATAAGATATTTTGGATAAGCGGGAAATTGACAGGAGGTGCAAACCCATACCTTATCGGAAGAATATACGGATATATTGCTTTGGCACGGGTCGGAGTAAATTCGGTAATAAGGAGAAAAACATGATTTACACTGTGAAAATCGGACACATTTATATAAAATGACTGCGACAGCCTTTCGCATGTGCGTAATGTACTTCAGCCTTACGAAAAAGCGATCGCACGATATGTAAATCAAAGAGTGTGCTGAGACTATAAATTAAGACAGATATAACGGAGAAAAAATATGAGTAAAATATGTCCCAACTGCAAACGAGAAATAGATGAAAACGTAAAATTCTGCCCGTTCTGTGCGGCTTTTACGGGTGAAACACCGCAGGAAAAGAAGAAAAGCCCTGTCGGTGCGATAATAGGCGGTGCGGCAGGTGTGCTGGCGCTCGGAGCGGCAAGCCTTGCGGTGTTTGTATTTGATATATTCGGAATGTACGGCGATAAGGCGGAAACGCTTTACGGCACTGGCGACAAGCTGTTCATACAATCGGTGACACCCGTGTGCATTGACGGGAAGTGGGGCTATGCCGACAAAAGCGGAAGCACCACGCTGAAACCGCAGTACAGTGCGGCTTATGCCTTTAACGAGGATACAAACGACGTTGCGCCCGTTGCGGTTGACGGAAAGTTCGGATACATAAAAAAGGACGGCGAGTTTGTAGCACAGCCGCAGTACAGCTTTGCAGGGAGCTTTTCGGATAAGGGACTTGCAAAGGTCACAGACGAAAACGGCAATGTCGGATTTGTCGACAGCAGGGGAAGAAAAGCGTTTGACGGCAGAATGTTCAGCTATGCCTCGGATATGAACGACAGCGGTTATGCGTTTGCGTATACTTTGACGATGCCGGAACTTGAGGGAAGGAGCTATTATGATATAATATACAGCCTTCTCAGTTCCGACGGAAAAGTGACCGAGCTTGCAAACGGCACGGGAATATCAGCGATATACGATGATAAATATATCGGCTTCAGACAAGCTGAAAGCAGTAACGAAACAACGCTTGACTTTACAAGGGAGTATGCCGTGTTCTCGGCAGACGGCACACAGCTTACCGACTACTACGACCGCATTGTAAAAAGCGGAAAACTACTCATCGTCTGTGACGGCATTGATGACGACAGCAAACTGTATAAAGCAAAGCTGCTCAAAGCCGATACGCTTGAACAGGTCGGCGGAGAGTACCTGTGCGGTTCTGATATAAAGTCTTACGACAGCGGTGCGGTACTGCTCAAAAGAGATGATAAGGGCTTTATCAGAGATGTTCTGCTTTGCGATAACGCAAACGAAATATATTTTTGTTCAACAGGTTCGCACATTGTAAGCGGATTTGATATGAGCGGCTATGCCTGCGTTTACGAAAAGGGAAAATACTGCGGATATACCGCAAGCGGAAAGCAGTTTGAGAGCGATAATCAATTCGGCTCGTTCAACTGCGGACTTGCGCCTTACTACGATAATACTAAAATAGGATATATCAACACAAACGGCGAAAAGGTGACGGACGCAAAGTTTGACGGAGCGAGCGGATATTATGCGGACGGCTACGCCTATGTAAAAAGCGGCACTGAGTATTCCGTCATAGATATGAACGGAAATACGGTGATAGGAAGGCTTAGCTATGCGTCCGACAAGCTGATGTTTGCGGATACCGTGCATAGCTGGTACGACCCTGAGGACTTTGAAAAGTTTGACGGGGAGAATATGTTCGTAGGAGATTTCTATTATGTAAGCAATACCGCAGATATGAGTTCAAGCATATATAATAAAAGTAACACAAAGCTGATAAAAGAAAGAATGATGATAGAAAGCAGGAATGCCGATACTGAAATCGCTTCTGTTTACAGGAGAGCCGACAGCGGAAGGCTTGGCAGTGACGGGTATTTTCTTATACATAACGTCAATAAGCTAACAAGATTTATTATGACACCGGACGGAAAAATAAACGAAGAAAAGGAAATCAGCAATGCAAACGGCATACGCATCGGTTCTGCGCCGTTGCTACGTTACAGTATTGATAAAACCTCATATCTTGAGGATATGTTTGCAAACAAGCATGTTCTTATCGGTTATAACAGCGTAAATTCAAACGGTTTCACGGCACTCGATTTACGGAGCGGCAACCGTGTTGCACGGCAGTTTCTGATATATGATAATAATTTTGAACCTACTGTCACTCTGAGGTCGGACACGTCAATGAGTATAGCCTGCTACGGCAGTTTATTATATGTGAAAAATATCGAATATGCCGGAAGCGAAAGCTGTAGCGCAATAATAGACGGCGGCAACGGAAGAAAGCTATATACGAGTGATGCTCTTGAATTTGAGGGAGATTATTTTATCCGTGAACCTTACGGCGAAAGCGGTTATAAGGTAAGGACGGGCTACGGTGCGGAAATAGGAACATATTCATATGTAAAAGCATACGGCGACAGATTGCTTTGCTTTGACAACAATAAATACTATCTTTATGACCGTTATGCGAACCTGCTCGGAGAATACGATACAAAGCCGAAGATAAGTGAATACAACGGTAATATGGTACTGAAAAATGATGACGGCACATACACCTGCTACGACAGGGATATGAACGTACTGCTGACTACTAAGTATGATATTCAGCCGATAGAAAACGGATATTGCTCGTTTGCGGACAACGAAAAGGGAAAGATAGGATTCCTGTTTGCAGACGGAAAGACAGCTATAGAGCCGAAGTATGACTGTGTTACCGAAATGACGCCGGACGGATATTTTGTTTCAAAAACAATAAGCAGCAGTGAGATTACTTATGATACGACCGAAATCAATTACACAGTGACGATAGAAGATAAGGGCGGTAACGCTGTCATTGAGAAAACGCAGAATGTGTGCGATATAGCAAACAGTGCATTTGACAGCAAATCGCTGTACGGCTATTTTGACGGATACAGATATTACGCTGATAAATTCGCAGGATATGAAAATGTAGAATTCAGCAATATTCAGATTCTGCCACAGACGGATTACGATAAAGCACCGACCGATTTTTATGGGAATGAGCTGTTTGAGGAATATAAATATATCGGATTTGATTTTATGCCGGTATCGGTCAACGGCAATACTCTTTGTGTAACGGCTGAGTATTATAACGATGAGGGATATTCGCAATGTATATTGCTGAATCTGAACGGCGAGAGGCTGTACCGCAATGAACGCAGGCTGAAGCTTATAGACAATAAATATATTATCGGTATTTCAGATAACAAAGAGCCTGCCGATTTATATAACACGGATGGCTCTGTGATGCTGACGCTCAAAGACATCAAAGACCCTGACAGCATCAGTGCGATAAGCATTGTCGGAAACAGTGTACTGGTAAAAAGCTATACCGAAAGTGCAATCGTGTACAACAAGACTACAGGAGAGATAATATATAAGCCCGATACCGACGGTTCAAATGTTGATTTTATTTACGAAAATCTGATAAAGACAGCCGTCTATAATGAAGCGTCAGGAGGATGGTCATATATTTTCATTGACCTTGACACCAAAAAGAGTTTTGAACTCCCGGGCGACCGTGTCGTGTTCAGAAATCCCGGCAATGACAGCGAAGGGCATATAACCGAAAATGCCGAATATCCGCTTATGTGCGGCACATTTTCGTATCTGTACAATCAGATGAATTATCTTTATCCTGCGCTTCGGGAGCTGAATGTGTATCAGATAGACGAAAATATGGAAGTGAAGCTTGTAAGGACCTATTCTTCGGACGACGGGATACTGTATATAGTTGACGATTACAATAGCGGAAGCGGGCTGTACGCATATATCGACCGTATTGATGATACCGCAGTGCGTAACATAAGGCTTGTGAACGCTTGGAACGGCAACGAAAAGTATTTTGAAAATGTGTCCGAGTTCAGCGTGCAGAATAATGAGGTGTGGATAGGCATATATGACGAAAGCGGAAAAAGGACGGCATATAAATTAAGCACCGATCTTGAAACGATGGAACAAGCAGAATGAAAGGCAAACAACAATGAGTAAAATATGTCCCAACTGCAAACGAGAAATAGACGAAAACGTAAAATTCTGCCCGTTCTGTGCGGCTTTTACGGGTGAAACACCGCAGGAAAAGAAGAAAAGCCCTGTCGGTGCGATAATAGGCGGTGCGGCAGGTGTGCTGGCGCTCGGAGCGGCAAGCCTTGCGGTGTTTGTATTTGATATATTCGGAATGTACGGCGATAAGGCGGAAACGCTTTACGGCACTGGCGACAAGCTGTTCATACAATCGGTGACACCCGTGTGCATTGACGGGAAGTGGGGCTATGCCGACAAAAGCGGAAGCACCACGCTGAAACCGCAGTACAGTGCGGCTTATGCCTTTAACGAGGATACAAACGACGTTGCGCCCGTTGCGGTTGACGGAAAGTTCGGATACATAAAAAAGGACGGCGAGTTTGTAGCACAGCCGCAGTACAGCTTTGCAGGGAGCTTTTCGGATAAGGGACTTGCAAAGGTCACAGACGAAAACGGCAATGTCGGATTTGTCGACAGCAGGGGAAGAAAAGCGTTTGACGGCAGAATGTTCAGCTATGCCTCGGATATGAACGACAGCGGTTATGCGTTTGCGTATACTTTGACGATGCCGGAACTTGAGGGAAGGAGCTATTATGATATAATATACAGCCTTCTCAGTTCCGACGGAAAAGTGACCGAGCTTGCAAACGGCACGGGAATATCAGCGATATACGATGATAAATATATCGGCTTCAGACAAGCTGAAAGCAGTAACGAAACAACGCTTGACTTTACAAGGGAGTATGCCGTGTTCTCGGCAGACGGCACACAGCTTACCGACTACTACGACCGCATTGTAAAAAGCGGAAAACTACTCATCGTCTGTGACGGCATTGATGACGACAGCAAACTGTATAAAGCAAAGCTGCTCAAAGCCGATACGCTTGAACAGGTCGGCGGAGAGTACCTGTGCGGTTCTGATATAAAGTCTTACGACAGCGGTGCGGTACTGCTCAAAAGAGATGATAAGGGCTTTATCAGAGATGTTCTGCTTTGCGATAACGCAAACGAAATATATTTTTGTTCAACAGGTTCGCACATTGTAAGCGGATTTGATATGAGCGGCTATGCCTGCGTTTATGAAAAGGGAAAATACTGCGGATATACCGCAAGCGGAAAGCAGTTTGAAAGCAATAATCAATTTGGCTCGTTCAACTGCGGTCTTGCGCCTTACTATGATAATGCTAAAATAGGATATATCAATACAAACGGCGAAAAGGTGACGGATGCAAAGTTTGACGGTGCAAGCGGATATTATGCGGACGGCTATGCTTATGTAAAAAGCGGCACGGAGTATTCCGTTATAGATATGAACGGAAATACTGTAATAGGAAAGCTTAGCTATGCGTCCGACAAGCTGATGTTTGCGGATACAGTGCATAGCTGGTACGACCCTGAGGATTTTGAAAAGTTTGACGGGGAGAATATGTTTCTGGGGGATTTCTATTTCTCCGAGATCGCAGGCAATACTTCGGACGAAGATATGTGGGATTATACTTACAGCGATATGATACCTGTAGCGAAAAACGCAAAATCATACAACGAGGTATACAGAAAGTACAATCCGCAGTATTACGATTACCGTATAGATGACGGATATTTTATCGTCTGCAACAGCCGCACATTAAACGGCAGAATAGTAGCTCCCGGGGAAACGCTTATAAGCACCGATACGGAAAACGAACTTTTCAACGCATCGGTAATTGATACGGACAGTGCAAGGCTTATAAGATACTGCGAGGAGGAGCATACTGCGGTAAAAGATCTGTTCGGCAATAAAACGGTGTTGCAAGGCTCGTCTGAGAGATATTCAATGAACGAATACACAGCCTGCGACCTTATACAAAGCAATAAGCCCAGTCAGACGGTGATATACGATAACAGGCTTTGCCCTGTGCTGACGGTTTCATCCTCTGTCAGCTTCAATCTGAATGAATACGGCGATAAGCTGTGTATCGCATCGTTCAGTTCCGACCGTGAAAAAGATTCGGGCAAGCAGGGCAAAGCTAAGAAAAAGTATGCTATGGCAGACAGGAACAGCGGTCATGTATATGCAGTGTATGAGAGGGCGTTTACGGTTCTGGGAAACGATTTCTACAAAACCAAGGACAGTAATTCCCTTGCCGAATATTACACGGCATACGGAAAGAGCATAGGAAAATTCGTGTACGCAAAGGCATACGGCGACAGGCTGATGTGCTTTGACTATGACAAGTATTATATCTATGACAAGTACGGTCAGCTGTTGGCACAGTATGAAAACAAGCCGAGAATAAGCGAAAACAGCGGAAGCGTGGTAATAAGAAACGATGACGGCAGCTTCACCTGCTATGACAGGGATATGAACGTACTGCTGACTACAAGGTATGATATTCAGCCGATGGAAAACGGCTATATGGCTTATCTGGCGGCTGAGAACGGCAGAGCAGGCTTTATCGGAAAGGACGGCAAGATCGCACTCGAGGCAAGGTATGAATTTGTCAGCGCAATGTCGCCCGACGGATATTTTGTATCTAAGACATACATAAATAACAAAAACGGCTATGATTATAGCGGCTATGCACCAGAGCTTATCGGTGTAACGGTAAATGATCTCAATGGCAAGGCGGAGATGGAAGGAATAAGCGGAATGTGCAATGCCGGCAACAGTGCGGCAAACGGTTATTCGCCGCTTGATTTCTACGCAGGTGCCGTATATTATGAAAGCACGCCCGAAATAACGCAAAATATAGAGAATTATATTTTTGTTGCAGATGACGGCGAAAGACTTTATTATACAGACAGGTACGGAAACCGTCATTATGAGGAATACTATGTGAGCGACAGCGTAGATCAGAGTTATATGAGTCCTTGCATAACAGAAGGCAAGGCGGTGACGCTCAGCGTGCTTATGTATGACGAAACGGGCAAAAACTCTGCAACAGTGAATTACTATCTGAACCTTGACGGCACTCCGTTTGTGAAAGGCGACAGGACGCTTGACAGATTGCAATACTTCGGATATATAATCGGAGATGGCAATGAGGACGGCAGATATAATATATACGGTGCTCACGGAAAAATACTGCTCAGCAATATTGAAACAGAGAAAAGCGCCGACGGCATCGGAATTAACAGAAACGGCGATAAGCTGGCGGTTTCGGATATGAACGGAGTAAGAATATTTGACCTTATAACGCAGGAGCAGGTGTTCGAAAAGGAGGACGACAGATTCAGCTTTATTGCGGAAAATCTTATTTCTTACCCGGACGGCAATGCTGATAAAACGGTCTGCGTGAATCTTGATAACGGCAAGACGTATACCTATGAGGGACGAGTGAGCTTTATAAATATCGACTCGTATAGAAATAAGAAGGCCGTGTTCCCTCTGCGGCTTGTGAAGTACGGCAATAAAAACAACGGCGGTTCCACCGGCTATGATTCGGGCTATGACTGCTTAAGCGTGTACAGCCTTGATGAAGATATGGAGGATAGCTTAGTAAACACTTATACGGCGGGAGAAGGGAAAAGCGTCTTTATGCTCGGCTTCGGCGACGGAACGGGGATGTACGGAATCACAGACACATATAATAAGAGCGGCAAAAGGGCGTGGACTTTTATCAATGTAATGCTCGACAAGCAGATAACGGTAGACGGTGTAATCAGCGTAAATCAGAACAAGTACCCAGACAAGCCCTGCTTTATTATCGGCACGGAGAATGACGACGGCTCTGTGACAACGTATGAGCTTGACGCAGAAACTATGGAGCTGTCCGTGCAATAATACTGCTGTAAGTGATAATTTCCTTTATTTCTGCGGTTTTGCTTGCATTATTCCTTGCAATATGATATACTTAAATCTATATGGTTAAAACACGGAGTGAGAAACAGAAAAAGTACGGAAATCATAAGATTTAAAGTGTAAAAGAGAAAGGAAACAAAAATGATTACAGTATCGGACGTTAGTCTTTCATTCGGCGGACAGATGTTGTTCAAGGACGTAAACCTGCTGTTCACAGCCGGCAACTGCTATGGCGTTATCGGCGCAAACGGCGCAGGAAAGTCCACATTCTTAAAGATACTCTGCGGTGCGCTCGAGCCTACAACAGGTACGGTCACGGTTCAGGAGGGTCTGCGTATGTCGGTGCTTAAGCAGGACCACTACGCATATGACGAATATACGGTTCAGGATACCGTTATAATGGGAAATCCCCGTCTTTATGAGGTAATGAAGCAGAAAGACGCTCTTTATGCGAAGGAGGACTTCACTGAGGAGGACGGAAACCTCGCAAGCGAGCTTGAGGGCGAATTTGCCGAGCTTGGCGGCTGGGAGGCTGAAAGTGACGCATCAAAGCTTGTACAGGGTCTTGGTCTTGACGAGAGCATTATGTACGCTCAGATGAGCAGTCTTGCAGGTAATGAAAAGGTCAAGGTACTGCTCGCACAGGCACTTTTCGGAAATCCTGATATAATCCTTATGGACGAGCCTACGAACCACCTTGATATTGACGCTGTGGCTTGGCTTGAGGACTTTCTTGCGGAGTATTTCGGTACGGTTATCGTTGTATCGCACGACCGTCACTTCTTAAACAACGTTTGTACCCACACGGTAGATATAGACTATACAAAGATCAAGATGTATGTCGGAAACTACGAGTTCTGGTATGAATCTTCACAGCTTATACAGAAGATGTTAAAGCAGCAGAACAAGAAGAACGAAGAAAAGATAAAGGAATTACAGAGCTTTATCCAGCGCTTCTCGGCGAATAAGTCCAAGTCAAAGCAGGCTACATCGAGAAAGAAGCTCATTGACAAGCTGACTGTAGAGGAACTGCCTGCGTCAAGCAGACGTTATCCGTTCATCAGCTTTGATATGGAACGTGAGATAGGCAAGGATATTTTACAGGTCGAAGGGCTTACAAAGACGGTTGACGGCGTTAAGGTGCTTGACCACGTCAGCTTTACTGTCGGCAGAAACGACAAGATCGCCTTTGTTGGCGATAACGAGATCGCCGTTACCACACTGTTCAAGATACTGATGGGCGAAGAAGAACCGGACGAGGGCTTTATCAAGTGGGGAAGCACCGCAAGCGTAAGCTACTTCCCTCAGGATAACAGCGCATTCTTCAATGGCTGTAAGCTGTCCATCCTTGACTGGATAAGACAGTATTCAAAGGACGAAACCGAAACATATCTGCGTGGCTTCTTAGGACGTATGCTGTTCTCGGGCGATGATATATTCAAGAATGTTGACGTTTTATCGGGCGGAGAGAAGGTACGTTGTATGTTCTCACGCATGATGCTGTTCCAGTCAAACGTTCTTATCCTCGACAGACCTACCAACCACCTCGACCTTGAAAGCATCACCGCCGTAAACAACGGTCTTTCGGACTTCAAGGGCAACGTACTGTTCGCTTCTCACGACTATGAGATAGTACAGACGGTCGCAAACCGTATAATAGAAATAGCCGACAAGGGCTGCTACGACAGACAGGGAACATACGAAGAGTATGTTGACTGGAGAAAGGCAAACCACGGCGGAAGTTTCACACTCTGATAAAACAGGATATATAACAAGGCGGACTGTCCTTTTTCGGGCAGTCCGCCGTTTTATATTTTATCGGCTTTTACCTTGACAATAAAATCAATATGTGGTAGTATGAAGTCAGAAGATAATGTAAGGAGGTTTTAATATGAAAAACAAAAGCAACCAATCGCAGAACACAGCAATTTGTGCGGATACTATTCCTGCCACGCAGTCAAAGCACAACCTTTATCACAAAATTACAAGCCGTATAAAACCGAATTATCTTGGTCTTGCAATGTCCGTACTTCTGATAATCGGAGCATTTGTACCGAGCTACGGCAGCTCGGGAGTTTTGCTCAGCGGATACAATGTGACATTGTACGAAATGACGGCATATTCGGACTACACCTTCTTTTTTCTCTTAGCAATCGGAATATTCTCGATCATCGTTTCGGTTATCGGTTTTGATGTTGGCGTGATACTCGGAGGTGTCGGAGAATGTGTTGTGACATTTATTCAGTTCAGGCGTTATTTCACTGAAGATTTTTCAAGTATCCCGGTTGAACTGAATATAGGATTTTACATTCTTGTTTTCGCTTCGATAGTGCTCTTGCTTTCGGGATTTTTAGGTATCTCTAAAAAACGGACTGCAAAATGAGTTTTCGCCCCTGCAAAAGCAGGGGCGAATTTCATATTTCCTTGAAATCAAATTTAACATTTACGCTGTCCATCGTCTTACTTCGTCTGAACCTCGTCATAATACGTTCCTCTATGCCGTCAAATGAGCTTTCATCGGCTTCAAGCAAAAGCAGCAGATACTGGCTTCTGCTGTAGCGTGTATATACATCTCTCATTCTCAGCGAATTGCTTATGCTGAACGAAATTTTATCCATTGCCTTTTCAAGCAGTTTTATATCCTTAAGTTCATTTTTACTGCTGTCAACCGCAGAAACAAGGCAGATAGACAGCTTGCTCTCGATTCTTTGACTTTCACGCTTGTACAGGCGGAATATGTATTTGAATATTTCGTACTGGCAGTAAAAAACGCCTTTTTGCTCCTTGCTGTCATCGCCCGTGAGATCGCCTATTACCGCATCGAGATTATTCTGTACATCATTTCTTGGCTTTACCGTAAGCTCGTAAAGCTCGGTGAGGTGAGCGCCAGGTGCGGCACCGTACTGCTCCATAAGATATGCACGGATATAATCATACTGCTTTGCGGCACGTTCGTAATCTCCCATTGCGACAAAGGCACGGATAAGGTTTGCGTGCATTTTTTCGTCGGACTGGTCAAGCATTGTGGCACGCTCACAAAGCGTTATTATTTCGGAAAATTTACCCATAGGGTAGAGTAGCTGAGCGCATTTGTCCACAGCGGAATTATAAAGTGCATGGAAATATACGTTTATAGGCTGTACCCACGTTTCTCCGACGGCTCCTGCAAGATAACCGCTGTTGTAAAGGGCGATAGCCTTTTTATACATACTTATGCGTCTTGTTCTGGAAAGCGACTCGTCCTCCGCTTTGCTTATGTACTCTTTGAAAAGAGAGGAATCTATAACACAGTCGTCGGTTTCGGTAAATGCGTATGAACTGTGACTTCCGGCTATGAGCCTGCCGCCGCAGGGTATCATCTCGTCAAGCATCGCTCTTGTCCTGTGTACCAGCGTTTTAAGTGCATTGGCAGGATTTTTGCTGTCCGACCATAAAAGGTCGATAAGCTCGTTCTGTGTTATCTCTCTGCCACGCTGTGAAATCAGATATTCAAGAAGTGAGATCATCTTTGATCCCCTGTACTCGTTTTCGCACAGACGCTTGTCACGGTATGATATTGAAAACTGACCGAACATAGTAATATGTATCTTATTCGGCATTTTTTCACCTCCCTGTTTTTTCTTTCGTCTTAACGTGTGCTTTAATGAAATTTCACGCTAAAGTGTGAAAATAATTTAAGCAAAATTCAAATTTTCTGTTAGATGTTGTGCAACAAGCGTTGCACCGTTGGCGATTTGTGTAAATATGATGCTATATTCTGTAAATCAGGCTTACAAAAATAACTAATATCGTGTAAAAATGCACAATTCACTTGACAAAATGTTGAATCAACTATCGTATAAGTAGAAATGCGACGGTGATTCAGGTCACTGTTTGTAATGTAACCGAAATGTAACCACGATGTGGCATAATATGCTCGTAAGGTTGAGATGTAGATTTGAGATGATGTCTACCTCACGTTTTTACTTTTCTTTCCGTCATGAGAAACAGCATACCGCAGCAGAGGTTGTAGTGATGCTGTTTTTCTTTTTTGTGTGGAAAGCGGTTTACAGGCAGGCACTTTTGAGCCTGCCTTTTTGCGTTTTACGAAAATCAGAATATTACTTTAGATTCTCGTAAATTATATCAAGTTGCTTGGTATAAATGAGTTAAGTTCATCAATAGGATATGGCGTTTCGCACATACAAACAATGCCGCCGTAACTTCTTTCAAGCGAAGCTTTATCTATAAGCTCATATTTTTTGACTTCCTTGCGGTCGGGATTTGTCGACTTCTTCACTTCAAGAGGATGAATTTTTCCGTCACACTCGGCAATTATATCTATTTCTTTGGCATTGGAATCACGGTAATAGTACAGATTAGACCTCTTTTTACCGTAAGCATAGCTTCTTATCAGTTCATTGACAACGTAATTTTCATAGTAATGTCCGCTTGCCGCACCGTTCATCAATGTGTCTTTTGTCAGCCACATTGATAGGAAAGCACATAAGCCTGTGTCACAGAAATACAGCTTAGGTGTTTTGGTAAGCCGTTTCAGTTCATTATTTGAATACGGATGAAGAAGATATATTATGCCAAGTCCCTGTAACAGCCGTACCCACTCCTTAGCGGTCGGCTCTGAAATATCTGCCGACTGTGCAAGATTGGAATAATTGACCTGTTCTGCTGTGAGAGCCGCACAGGTTCTGAGCATTTTCAGAAATCTTGCCGAATCGGTTACTCCGCCCGCCTCGGCAACATCACGCATGAGGTAGGTATCAACATACGAGTTGAAATACTCCTGCCGCATTTCTTCGTCAGCCTGTTGAACACGGGGCATACCGCCACGCCATATATGTTCGAATACGTCTGAAATATTGTTCGGATTTGTTTTGTTCTGCCTTTTGCAAAGCTCTTCAAATGAAAAATCAAGCGGTTCATCAAAAGTTATACCGCTTTTTTCTCTTTGCGAAAGGCTGTATAAACTCAGTATTCCAATGCGACCCGCAAGCGTTTCACGGACATTTTTCATCATATCGTACTGCTGTGAGCCTGTAAGCCAGAACTGGCCGTATTCTTCGCTACTGTCACATATCACCTTTATACGCTCGAAAAGCTGTGGGGCATACTGTACCTCATCAATTATCACAGGTGGCTTGTATTTCTGAAAGAACAACGCAGGATCGCTTTGCGCAAGCTCCCTTGCCATTATATCGTCAAGGCTTACATACGTTCTGTCAGTGCCATCCGCAAGCTTTTTCAGCATAGTGGTTTTTCCGACCTGTCTTGCTCCGGTCACAAGAACCACCTTGAAAAAATTGCTCATTTCACGGAATTTACGTTCCGCTTCACGCTTGATATATTCCATTTGTGCGACACCTCTCACGATTGATTTACGAAAATCTAAGATTTACTTTATTTTATCATAATTTTGTTCCGCAGTCAAGGAAATGTGTCTTATTTTTATGAAATTCTGAACTAAACTTTATATTTTCGTAAATTCTACTTATCTTCTCCGATTTTTCTGAGCATTATATCGGGGTGAGATGCGTGCTTGATAAGCTCGCTCTTGCTAATCTGACCGTTTCTGTACATATGCATAAGGTAGGAGTCCATAGTAAACATACCCGATTCACCCGATGCTGTGATAACGGTGTCTATCTGGTGGGTCTTTGACTCTCTTATCATATTTCTTATAGCGTTGTTGCACTTCATAATTTCAAACGCAGGACGCAGTATTCCGTCTTCGCAGGGGATAAGCTGTTGAGATATTACCGAGCATAAAAGCTGAGAGAGCTGGATACGAACCTGCTGCTGCTGGCTCGGCGGGAAAATATCAATAATTCTGTCTATCGTATTCTGCGCTCCGACCGAGTGCAGAGTGGAGATAACAAGGTGACCTGTTTCAGCGGCTGTAAGCGCTGTGCTTATCGTTTCATAGTCACGCATTTCACCGAGCAGTATAACATCGGGGGATTGACGCAGGCAGGCTCTTAACGCTACAATATAGCTCTTGCTGTCGCTGTTTATTTCACGCTGGCTTATTATGCTCTTTTTGTTCTTGTGAAGATACTCTATAGGGTCTTCCAGTGTGATTATATGGCTGTTTCTCTGCTTGTTGATCTCGTCAATAATGCAGGCAAGCGTTGTGGATTTACCGCCGCCTGCGGGACCTGTGACAAGCACAAGACCTTTTGTTCTTGCTACTGTATCGGTTATGACCTCCTGCGGAATGTTAAGCTCCTTGTAATCGGGTATATCAAATTCAACTACACGGATGACCGCCGCCATACTTCCTCTTTGCTTGTACGCACTTATACGAAAACGGCTGAGTCCCTTTACGGATACCGAGAAGTCATCGTCGCCCGTTTCTTCGTATCTTGATATATCCCTTCCTGCAAGACGGTATATTTCTTTTATCAGCTTTTCCGCCTCGGCAGGCAGTATCATATTATCGTTTTGCTTGGTGATAATGCCGTTTTCCTTATATGTCACGGCAAGACCCGATATAATAAAAATATCCGAGGCTTTCTTTTCAACTGCACCCTTAAGTATTTCCATCAGTTCCATAATGTTATCCTTTCACTGTCGGCTGTATTTATACCGGTAAACTCTCGCCATTCCATACAGGAAGCGAGTTTTCTTCTTCGTAATAGTTATTGCTTATAATTTTCCAGCTTGTTATGACGAGATTTTCGTTTTCGTATTCCGCCTTGCAGACAAGCCTGCTACCGCTGTTTACGGTTTCGCTCCACGAGAATGTCAGAACACGGTTTTCACGGGTTCCGCCTGTCACTTCAATGCCAAGCTCCCTTGCCGCCGCAGAAATGTCCGTTACATTGTCATCTGCAAGAAGGAGATAAAGGCTGTCGAGTTTTTCGGTCGCCTTAGTGTCGGCAGAGTAATATTCCTCGTGCGTTACGGCGAGTTTTTTTGCTCTGTCAAGGTCCTGCCTTACCGTAATAAGACACATGACCGACAGCGTGACAGACGCCAGCACCACGAATATGACAAGAAGCGAGGACAGCCCGATGCTGTTCAGGCTTTTTCTGCGGTTCTCACTGCGTGCGCTGTTTTTCAAGAGGCAACCCTCCTTGCACTTGTTATGGTGATATATGTGTTTTCATCGTCCGAGGCGGTAATGTCAAGGTACTGTATGTTTCCTGCCGTCCTTTCGGAAAGCTGTATCCTGATGTCGCCGTCGGCATATCGCTGTGACAATTCGGATATGCTTTCACCGCTTTTATAGCACTCGGCAATGTCGGCTGTTTTTATCTGTGCGTCCGACAGACGCTCGGCATATTTCATTTCGCTTGCCGCAATTCCGATAACTCTCACGCAAGCCGCCGCACATACGGCGAATATTGCGATCACCGTCAGCAGTTCGATAAGGAATGCTCCGTTTCTTGAACGTCTTTTTATGCTCATTCGGCACCTTCCTTTCCGCTTCTCAGACAGTAGTGGGACGAGGTCTGCACACCGTTACAGGTTATCGTGAAGCTGATTATGTTTTTATCGGCGCTTGCTGTGAAATTATCCGCCGGGAACAATGTGTTTCCGTTTTCGGCAACAAAAGGAGCGGAGCTTTCGACAAACAGCTCTCTCAGTTCTCCGTCATAGCAGTAAATATACGTTATGTAGCTTTCACCGTCTATCGTATCCGAAAAGCCGAGATAATCCGTATCTCCCTGCTTTCCGACGGATACTGCACCGCTGTCATAGCTGCGGAGCTTCTGAAGCACAAGAGTCTGTGCGGTAGCGGTATCAAAGCGCTTTTCGATCTCGCTTCCGAAATGCTTATATGCTTTGGCAAAAGCAAGCACCGCCGCCAGCAGACAGCACACGAACAGCACAAATACCGTCAGCACAAAAATCATATCTATGCCGCTTTTATTCGTTTTTAACGTATTTGAACGACTTCGGAGCATCTTTTCCTCCTGACTTGAATGTTGGGTTTCATTTAGCAATTACTTTTATATCCGGCATTATATTTGATGAAACCGGGCTGTAATGCACTATACAGCTGTTTTTATCTATATGCAGGTCGTAATTTTCAATAAGGTATCCGATGTTATCGGGGTAAAATCCTTCAACGGCATAGCACTCCGCCGCCGCCTTGCGTACACCGTTTTCGATTATTCTGAGATTTTCGCTTCTGCGGTTTTCCTCGCTGCCGGCTATCGACAGCGTGACAATCGCAACAGCCGCCGCAGAAAGAGCGACCGCAATGACCGCATCTCTTATTATGTAAAATGCACTTGAATGATTTCTTGTTTTCATATTATCACCGATGTTATCCTATGACCGTCATTACGCTCATCAGCGGTATCATTACGGACAGAAGTATGAAGCCTACGGCTACAGCCATGATTATTACCATAGTAGGCTCAAAGCGGGCAACCGAGGTCTGTATAACAGCCGAAACCTTCTTTTCCGCATTTTCCGCTATCGTTGCCATTGTCCTGTCGAGCGTACCTGTGCTGAATGCGATGTTTATCATTCTCATATTGACCGCTGAGAACATACCCGTGTTGTCGAGTGCGTCAACGAAAGGCTTTCCGTCTGCCATTTCTTTACGGCAGAGGCTCAGCTTTTCACGCATATATTCGTTTTCGGGCAGATTTTCGCACATATCGAGCGATTCGTCTATATCCATTCCGCTGGAAAGCGTCATTGAAAGAGCGGCTGAAAATCTTGCGGCATACAGAGTTTTTGCCGTTTTTGTATGAGAAACCGCACGAAGAACAGCTTTTCTGAAAGGCCTTACAAAGTTGTAAAGCACAACGCCGAGTATTATCACAAAAGCGAGTATTCCGATTATCAATATAGCAATATCGCTTATGACACCTCCGGCGCTCATTATCCACTGTGCGCTGTCGGGCAGGGTAAGTCCGAGCTGTGCGAATACGTCCGAGAATATCGGAAGCACATAAACCGACAGCAGAATGATCACCGCAAAAACAATGATAAGCAGTACCGAAGGGTATGCAATCGCACTTTTGACAGAGGTGCTTATTTCGTCTATGCCTGCGTAATAGTCGGCAAGAGAAGCCAGCACGGTATCAAGCCTGCCGGTGTTTTCTCCGACCTCAAGCATCTTTATAAAATAGTTAGGGAACACTTCGGTTTTGTCAAATGCTCTTGTTATACTGCTTCCGCTTTCTATAGAGCGGAGTATCTTTTCAAGAAGTGCAGCCTTGTTTTTATCCTCTCCGTCCTGTAATATGACGAGTATCCCGTCTGTTATTGTAAGGCCTGAGCTTACGACCGATGCAAGCTCGGAGCAGAGTATCGAAATATCTTCGTTTGAAAGGTAGTGCTTTTTGCTCATTTTATCCCTCCGTATCATTTTTCGCTTATCAATAATAATATATCACAGAATAGTTGCTTCCGTCCGATATGAAATCAACTATGCTTTTATAATCGTTTTCGTCCTTTGCGCTTGCCGCAAAGGTGGGGTCCATTCTGTTCCATTTGTTGCCGTCAAAATAGATATAGCCGTCTATCCAACCGCTTCCGTCTACATACACGCTTATCCATGCGTGATAGATGTCGCCTGCGTAGCCGACAACAACTTTTGTCGGAATTTTTTGCGAGCGGAGCATTGCCGCCATAAGCGAGGCATAGTCAAAGCAGATTCCGCTCTTGTTTGCAAGCACCGTGTCGGGTACGGGAATATATCCGTTTGCGCCGTTTTCGGCAGTGGAAACATAGCTGATGTTGTTTATTACATAATCGTAAATCGCCGCTGTTTTTGCTATAGTATCTTTATTTCCTCCGCACAGCGTTGATGAAAGCGCAACGCAGGATGAACCGGAGTTATACATACAGAACTGGTTTGGAGTAAGGAACGGCAGGAAGCTGTCGGAAACCGAAACGTTCAGCGCCTGCTTGAACATTACCGTTCCTTTTCCTGCACTTGTTACTTTAAGAACGCTCACGGTATAGCTTCCGCTTCCCTCTGTTATCGGTATGACCTCGTAGTTTCCCGAATTGTTAAGCTGGAACGTGTAGCGGACGTTTATATCATCGGCGTTTACCAGTATCCTGTAACTGCCGCTCATAGCCTTTTTCAGCTTTATCATCAGATAGCCCTGCGATGAATTTGATGCGTCAATAAGTGCATCGCCGTTGCTGTAAACCTTGACCCCGTCTGCTGTCGGAGTGATTATATACGGCGGTGACGGCTCTGTCTGAGGCGGGTCGGTCTGAGGCGGCTTGGTCTGTGGTGGGTCGGTCTTAGGCGGATCTGTTACCGGAGCGACCGTCGCTGGCGGCTCGGTTTTCGGCGGTGCTGTCTGTTTTGTTGTGGTGACAACAGAGGTTGTAGTAGTTGTTTCTTTTGTTGTTACAGTAGTTATTGACGATGCGGTCTGCGGTGAAGTCTGTGATGTTGTGGTGCTTTTTACCGTTGCCGATGCTGTGACGGAGGTTGTGGTCGTCTGAACAGAAGATGTCTGCCCTTCTCCGTTACAGCCGCCGAGAACGGCACACAGTGCGATTATACCCACTGCAAGCGTTGCCGCCGGTATATGCTTTTTCATGCGCCGCCCCCTTTTCGAATGTTGTAGATTACATTTATTTAAAGTATAGCACAAATGAGAGAAAATGTCTATTAAATATAAAAAGAAAAGCCACGATTTTTTGCATCGCGGCAATCAATTTTATTCCTTTTTCAACTCGTCTATAATCTCATACAGCTTCACAAGCTCGCTCATCGTAAGCTGTTCCGCTCTTGCGGTAGCCGGTATACCGCCTTCGGTCATCTTTTCCGCAAGCACCGCTTTCGGTATCTTAAAATATGCCGAAACGGGATTTGCGAGCTGTTTTCTGCGCTGAGCGAAAGCCTGCTTTATCACCTCGAAGAAAAGCGGCTCGTTATCGACCTTGTACGGCGGTTGTTCATACCGCTCAAGACTTATGACCGCACTGTCAACATTTGGGGCAGGCATGAACGAACCTCTGTTTACCCGAAACAGCTTCTTCGGCTTTGCATAATAGTTTATAGATGCTGTGATTGCGCCGCACTCACGGCTTCCTACTGCGGCACATATTCTGTCTGCCGCCTCAAGCTGTACCATTACGGTTATCGCTTTTATGGGCAGCTTTTCCTCAAGCAGCTTCATTATTACGGGCGAGGTTATATAGTAGGGCAGATTCGCACAAACTATCACTTCCATATCGGGAAACTTCTCGGCTATCAGCTTATTAAGATCGGTTTCCATAACATCGGCAAAAACAACCTGTACATTGTCGTATTCTTCGAGCGTTTCGTCAAGAATGGGCTTCAGCCCCGTGTCTATTTCAATAGCTACGACCTTTTCACAACGCTCGGCAAGCTCCCTTGTCAGAACGCCGATACCCGTGCCTATTTCTATCGCCCCGACATTTTTCCCTGCACCGCCCATTTCGGCTATTTTAGGGCAGACGGTTGGATTTATCAGAAAGTTCTGTCCGAGCGACTTTGTAAAAGAAAAGCCGTGCTTTTCAAAAAGCTGTCTTATTGTTGAAATGTCGGTAAGTTTCATTCTTTGTTTCCTTCGCTTTCTTTTGTGAACATCTCAAGCACCTTGAATGACTGCTGAAGATTTGCCACGCCGTATATGCTTATTCCGTAGTTTTCGCTCTTGTCAAGATTTTTAAGCGAGGATTTCGGCACAATGCACTTTGAAAATCCCATTCGTGCCGCCTCACGCACACGCTCTCTTATATGCGATACCGCTCTTATCTCTCCTCCAAGACCGACCTCACCGAACATCGCTACATCATCGCCTATCGGAATATCACGAAGTCCCGAATAAAGAGCAAGAGCAATCGCAAGGTCGCTTGCAGGCTCGTCTATTTTAAGTCCGCCTATAACATTTATATATACATCATATCCGCCGAAGTTGTAGCCTGTCCTCTTTTCAAGCACAGCAAGCAGAACGCACAGTCTGCTGTAGTCGAAGCCTGTCGTCATTCTGCGTGGAGCGGAGAACGAGGTCTTGCCGACAAGCGCCTGCACCTCTGCCAGTATAGGCCGTGTACCCTCAACAGTACAAAGCACGGTTATACCGCTTACCCCTGCCGGTCTGCCGAGAAGAAGCATTGCAGACGGGTTTTCGACCTGCTCAAGCCCCTTGTCCTGCATCTCAAATACGCCTATTTCGTTGGTCGAGCCGAAACGGTTCTTTGCGGCTCTTAATATCCTGTAACTTAGCTGTTTGTCGCCCTCAAAGTACAGTACCGTGTCCACTATATGCTCAAGCACCTTAGGCCCTGCTATACCACCGTCCTTGTTTACATGACCTACAAGAAACACGGCAACCTCAAGGCTCTTTGCCATCTGCATAAACGCCGAGGTACATTCTCTTACCTGCACAAGACTGCCGGGAACTGACTGTAACTCTGTCAACTGCATTGTTTGTATCGAGTCGATTATCACAACATCGGGCTTGTTCTCACGCACACCCTCTATTATAGTATCGCAGTCGGTGCAGGCACTGATATAAAGCCCGTCGCTTGCAACGCCCAGCCTGTCGGCACGGAGCTTTATCTGACGTTCGCTTTCCTCACCGGATATGTACAGCACGGTCTTATCCTGCGCAAGACAGCCGCATATCTGTAAAAGAAGTGTCGATTTGCCGATACCGGGGTCGCCGCCGAGCAGAACAAGCGAGCCTTTGACAAGTCCTCCGCCGAGAACTCTGTCAAGCTCCGACATTCCCGTTTCATATCTTGTTTCATCACTGAACGAAAGGTTGTTTATACTTGAAAGCGGAAGTCTGCCGCCGCCTGTGCTTTTTGCAAGACCGTGGGATTTTGGCTGTATAAGCGTTTCTTCAAGCGTGTTCCATGCGCCGCAGGCATTACAGCGTCCGCTCCATTTCGGATATTCCTGACCGCACTCACTGCATATATATACTGATTTTGATTTTGCCATTTTTTCGTCCTTTCCGATGAATTACTGTCCGGAGCTTGTAATATCACCGCTGTTTTCGGGAATACTGCTTGTTGAAATTTCCGTCCGACCTGCATTGTCCGCAGGTTTTGAGGTGAGATATGTAAGTATCCCATTGTATATAGTATAGGCTACCTTACGCTGATAGTCGGTATCCGACAGATTTGCCGCATCATCGGGATTTGAGAGAAATCCGCATTCTATCAGCACGGCAGGTATCTTTGTGTTCTTGAAAAGATACAGCTCGTCGCCCTCCTGCTTTATCTGTCTGTCGTTGCCCGGCTGTATCGTCTTGAAATTATCCTGCATTATCTGCGCTATCATACGGTTGTCTGGGTTGTTCGCCGTGTAGAAGATCTGTGCGCCGAAATATTCAGGCTCGGTGAACTTGTTCTGATGGATGGACAGGAACAGGCAGTCGCCGTACTTGTTTATAATATCAAGACGGTTTTTCATATCGGAAACCTTCTGCTCCCGTGTGCCTTTTACGCCTTCGTCGTGTATCGAAATATCGCTGTCACGGGTAAGCACTACATTGAAGCCCGATAAAGTCAGCATATCGCTGAGATCACGCACAATAGCAAGATTGATATTCTTTTCAAGCTCTCCGTTTATGCCGACTGCACCGCTGTCTGTTCCGCCGTGCCCTGCGTCAAGCACGATGGTTTTCTTATTTGTAACGTGCGATGTTGACGCTCTCACGCTCATCTGCGAGTAGTCGGCAGTTGCCGCAATGACGGTAAAACAGCCGAGCAGGACTATAAGTGCCGGAATTCGTGTTCTTAGCCGTTTAAATTCAAATCGTTTCATGTTCAGTTTCATATTGTCCGACCTTTCGGTAAATTTTTGTACATTATATGAAACGAGCAGCGAAATAATGACAGGCTATGCCTGCCACAGCTTATAGAAAAACCTACATAACTTTTAAAAATGGGGTTTGGGGCATAGCCCCAAGCGGGGTGAGGGCGGCAGCCCCACATTTAGCCCCTTTCCCAGGGAAAGGGGTTTGGAGATAGGGATTGAGAACAAGCACTTTTTTGAAAAAACAGACTTTTTACGAAAATTATAAATTAATTATACCATAAATCAAGTCGGTGTAAACCGACACGGCGGTACGCCGTATTTTGTCGTCAGACAAAAGATTTAATGGTAAAATGTTCTCAGACGTGCGGTGCACCGCAAGCCGTGCTTTTGCACGGCAAAATCCGCTCCCGGCGGATTTTAAGTCTGAGGTTATTATACCACACTTCCCCTACACCCGCAACTTTATCTCCTTTATTTTTAATGAATAGCCGAAAATTTTTGAGTTATCATATTTACGGGCGAATTTAACAGCGTTTAAAAACAACTAAAAACAGGATGAAATATATGTAACTAACGTAAACTAATTTTAGTTAAACGAATTTGTAAGTGTGAAAACGTGTTACACCGATACTTACTTAATAAAATTGTGTAACACTGTTAAGTTAGTGTTAATTTTGTTTTTAGTGCACATAATAAACAATTATTATTTATGTGTTTTAGCTGAATTTCCTATAGCCTTATTGACTTTTAGCTAAAACGTTGTATAATCTTAAGTGAATTAAGCAAGCGGAAACAGCTTAATAAACATAAGCTAAATTCATCAACTATCAACTAAGGACCGGTGGCTAAGCACTGTCCGACCAGAAAGGAAATTATCACATGAAAGCAAAGAAGATACTCGCAGGTATCCTTGCGGCAAGCACAGCAGTTTCGCTGGCAGCCTGCAACAGTAACAATGCAACATCATCAACATCAGGCAGTACATCATCTGCATCAAAGACAGAAGATAACAGCTCGACTGCATCGGGTGAAGAATCTTCGACTACACCTTCGGGCGAAAAGATCACGCTCAAGGTTCTTACTCACCGTACAGACCGTAAGGATGACGGCTCACTCGACAAGATGACAGACGCTTTTGAAGAAAAGTACAACTGCACTGTTGAATATCAGTCATTCAAGAGCTACGCAGACGACGTTTCGACAATGATGAGCACCAAGGAATATGGCGATGTACTCATGATTCCCGATACAGTTAAGCTCGCCGATCTTTCAAACTTCTTCGAGCCTCTCGGCAAGTACGATGAACTTAAGGATAAGTACAAGTGGGCAGATCAGAAGATGTATGACGGAACAGTATACGGCCTTGCTCACTTAGGCTCTGTTAGCGGCGGTATCTGCTACAACAAGAAGGTATGGACAGACGCAGGCATCACAGAAATGCCCAAGACAGCCGACGAATTCATCGCTGACTTAAAGAAGATCAAGGAAAAGTTCCCCGATGTAATTCCTTACTACACAAACTTCAAGGAAGCAAGCTGGACAGCTTCACAGTGGTCAAGCCTTGTTGTTCCTTCTTCGGGCAACCCCAACTTTGAAACAGACCTTATCGTAAACAAGGAAGACTTCTTCACAGAAGGCAAGCCCTACTACAACGTATTCAAGCTGATGTACGATATATATTCAGATTCTACTCTTATCGAGGGCGACCCGATGAGCTCCGACTGGGAAGGCTCAAAGCTGATGATTGCAAAGGGCGAAGTTGCTACAATGACAATGGGTTCATGGGCAGTTTCACAGTTCCAGCAGATCGCTAAGGATAATAACCTTGATCCCGAAAATATCGGTTACATGCCTGCTCCCTTCTCTAAGGACGGCAAGCAGTACGCACAGTACGCAGCAGACTACTGCATGGGCGTAAACAAGAACATTGCCGATGACAAGAAGGATCTCGGCAAGAAGTATATCGAATGGTTCATCGCTGAATCCGGCTTCTCTGAGGCTGAAGGCGGTATCAATACACTTGAAGGCAGCAAGCTCCCCGATTACCTCTCAGCGTTTGACGGTTGTGAATTCTTCACAGCAGCAACAGCTCCCGAAGGTCTGACAGGCGTATTCAACGCTATTGACAAGGATTCTGAGGTTGGTATATGGACAGGCGACTCCGCTAACTTCAAGCTCCAGCTTGCTGAAGCAGCATTTGCCGGCAAGGGTGACGCAGGCTTCAAGGCTATCGCAGACTCCGTTAATCAGAAATGGGCGGCTACAAGAGATGCCAACGCAGAACTTGAAGCATACATCAAGGCTAACGGCTAATTAACGCTATCGTATTTTCTTCATAGATACTCCAAACACACAAACCCGTACGGAAAGGCATAAGTCTTTCCGTATAGGTTTTTATGGAGGAAATTAACAAATTACCAAAAATAGAAATTATTTCTTGAAAGGACAGATTTATGGCTACTCAAGGCGTTACCGCAATTCATAAGCGTCGCACATTATGGCAGTGGCTTAAAGGCTATACAGGTCAGAAATACATGACAACAGTGCTGTTTCTGGCGATACCTGTCGCACTGCTGATACTTTTCACTATTATCCCTGCTGTTAATATGATAATATTCAGCTTCCAGCAACGTGACCAGCTTGGCGTAAATGTACAATGGGTCGGTTTCGACAACTATAAGACGCTGTTTACCGATATGGCATATCTTTCAACGCTCATCAACAGCTTGTACTACTTTGTCGGCTCGTTTATACAGCTCGGACTTGCACTTTTCATCGCAACTCTGTTATGCTCGAAAATAAAGCTCGCAGGACTGTTCAAGGGAGTTATCTTCTTCCCTTATCTTATGAACGGCGTTGCGGTAGCGCTTATCTTCCAGAGATTCTTCAGAGGCGATGACGGCGGTACGCTCAACTCCATAATCGCACTTTTCGGAGCAGATCCTGTAAAGTGGCTGTCAAACGGCGCTATCAACAACTGGTGTCTGGTTTTTGCGTCGGTATGGCGTTATATCGGCTTTGATATTCTGATGTTCATCGGTGCTATCCAGTCTATCTCGCCCGACATTTACGAAGCGGCAGATCTTGACGGTGCAAACGCATGGCAGAAGTTCTGGCACATAATTTTCCCCGGTATCAGAACAATCATCGCATTACAGCTTATCCTTGCCATCAAGGGTGCTGCATCTGTATTTGAGATACCGTATATTATAACCGGCGGTAAGATGGGAACATCGACCTTCGTTATCAAGACGATCGAAACGGGCTTCCAGTACCAGAAGATCGGACTTGCATCCGCAATGGCTATCGTCCTGCTGTTTATAATAATAGTGATTACGATGATCCAGAAGATATTCTTTAAGGAAGAAAAGTAGGTGTAACAATGACAGACAATATCACAACAACCGAAAACTCCGGACAGACCTCTTTTAATATGGATAAATACAGGTTCAAGGAAACGCCTAAGGGTGTAAGAATACTGATAGACGTATTGAAATACGCCGTGCTTGTCATAGCCTGCCTTATAGTTATCGTGCCTCTGGTAGTCGTATTACTCGGCTCGCTGAAAAGCCACGAGGATTTTCTGACAAGCGGAGCGTTTGAGCTTCCTAAGGTGGTGGAGCTGGCAAACTTCAAGACGGCGTTCCTGCAGGGTAACGTAATGAAAGGCCTTATCAATACCGCTATTATCCTTGTGTTCTCGTGTGCGGGAACGATAATCACTGGTACTATGACCGCCTTTGTTGTACAGCGTTTTACAATGGTGTTCACAAAGCTCGTAAAGAATATATTCCTTATTGCCGCACTCCTGCCGAATATCTCTATGCAGGTAACGGTATTCCAGGTAGTACACGCACTCGGTCTTTATGACACCCTCGCCGCACCGATTATCCTTTATATCGGTACGGATATAGTTTCGATCTATATCTTCATACAGTTCCTCAATAACATATCCGTATCCCTTGACGAAAGTGCGATACTTGACGGCTGTTCATATCCGAGAGTATACCTGAGCATTATTCTCCCTATGCTCCGTCCTGCTATTGCGACCGTGCTTGTAATCAAGTTTGTAAGCATATACAACGACTTCTATACAGCAAACCTGTATATGCCCAGTGACGGACTTCAGGTCGTATCAACAGCCCTTTACAAGTTCATCGGTCCTTACGGCTCACAGTGGGAAATTATCTTCGCCGGTGTAATTATCTGTATTATACCTACTCTGATAATCTTCCTTTCGATGCAGAAGTTTATTTACAGCAACCTTGTTTCAGGCTCTGTTAAGGAATAAACGCTTCCGATTCTCCTTGCTATATATGAAAATGACGTCACGCCGAAAAGCGTGACGTCATTTTTGTTACGGGAAAGTTTGTACATAAATGCAGACGTTCATAATTTTTAACGGCGTGAGTTTTTCCTGCTGAAAACGCAGATAAAACAGCCGTTTTATTTGTAGCTGCTACCCTTATATATATTGGGATAAATTAAATTGAATGATAATGAACGGTTTCTTTTATACGAAGCAACACATAACTCCAACGAGAGCTTTTTAACACTTATAGACCGGTAGCATTCATTTCTCAGGAGTGCCGCCGCTACTGTCATAGCAGTTTTCTTGTCATCATACCGTGCAGCATATTCCGGACAATATACGGTTGCTTTTGCGGAATTAATGTATTTGATTTTCCCATCCTTGCTTATAACCTCGAGTACATAAGCCATGCTCCCACCTCACTTTACAATTATCCGATAATAAAATTATAATTTAAAGAAAGGCGCATTTCAATAACAAATCAAAAATAAAGTTGAAAAATGGGATAATATGTCAGAAATTTTGTCGAATTTATTGAAATCACTGAAATAATCCGAATTTTACTCTCAGACGGCAACATTTTTTCAATAGTGCGTCGCCTGTTATAAGTACAAATATTACTGTGGATACTGCGTGGATAAGGTCAAAGGGTATGCCTGAAACGATATAGGCGGTAATTGTCTGTAAGTTTATATCGGTCGTGTAGGTAAGCACACTTGATATATTCATTATTCCGCCGTAAATAACGAGGACTGACAGGAAGGAGTAGATACAAAGGGCGAGCGTGTTGCGCTTTTTCGAGAAGATGATACCTGCAAAAAAGCCAAGAAGCCCCATTGCAAACATCTGCCACGGCGTCCACATACCCTGACCGAACAGCATATTCGATATCAGCATAGACACCGCACCGACAAGAAAGCCTGCCTGTGCACCGAGCGCCGTTCCGCTTATGATAACGATTGCGGCAACGGGCTTGAACTGCGGAAACATAAAGAAAAGCTCCCTTCCTGCGACAGCCGCCGCAGAAAGCACGGCAAGCACCGCTATATCCTTTGCGGACGGCTTCTTTTTTTCAAAGCTGATAAAGAAAGCGGCAAGGCACTCGACAAGCACGGCAAGAATTATCAGCAGATGCTTTCTTGTGCCGTTAGGGATAAAAAGTGTGCCGAGTATCACTGTGAAAGGAATAAGAACGGCGGTTATAACGCCTGCGACAATATCGGACGGAGTTACTTTTTTTGCGGTTACGGGCGGCTTTGCCATTGAGTTTTTCGGGGCAACGCCGATAATAAGCATAATCATAGGAACGCACAGCAACGCATATTGCAGCCAGAACGGCTCTGACGGTATCTCAAAAGGGAATATGCCGGTACCGGCTAAAAGCATAAAAACAAATCCGACACTGCCGAGCGAAAGCATTACCTTTCGGAAAACCGAGAGCCTTTTGCGTTTTTTGCGTTGCGGTACTGCTGTGTCGGGCTTATCGCCTTTTATGCCGTGAAAACGTCCGGAGAGATCGCCGCAGTTTTCAGCCACTCCTCTGAGAGAAGCTATAAGCCCTGCGACAGTGTAAACATTATCGCATACGTTTTTGGCGATTTTCGCACTGTCTGTAGTGAAAAACGAGGAATCGGAAAAGAACTGTGACGGCGGCAGAGATACGCTTATTTCGCCGTCAAAAAGCAGGGCGCATATATCCGCCGTTTCAGCGCAGAAATCCATATCGTGACTGACAATCACAATCGTTTTCCCGTCTGCTTTAAGCTGTTTCAATAATGCCGAGAACATCTGCTTATATACTGCGTCCGCCGCCTTGGTCGGCTCATCGAGAAGAAGTATATCCGCACCGTAGGAAACGAGCTTTGCGAGCGCCGCCTTCTGCCTTTCACCGCCGGATAAGTCAAACGGGTGACGTGACAGCAGGTGCGTAAGATTAAATGCGGCGGCTATCTCGTCGGCATTATCGGCAAATTCTTCTCTGAGCGTTTCCTTATTGAAAAGCAGGGTAGGGTCTTGCGGAAGAAAACCTATCTTTCCGCCGTTTATCGTTATTTTTCCGCTGTTTTGCTTGAGCGTACCGCAGATAAGGCTTAGCAGGGTCGATTTTCCTGCGCCGTTGCCGCCCACTATTGCGGTTATGCTCCCTTGCTTTATGTCAAGCGAAAGGTTTCTTATAATATCTCTTTTGCTGTTCTTATAGCCGAAAGACAGATTTTTAACGGATATACAGCTTTCCTCCGACAGCGTATAGTCTGCGGCGGCAGGTGATACGAGCCTGTGATTTTCGCCGTAGGACGTATACCAGTCCTTAGCGGAGGGAACGTCAAGCAGAGGAAGAACATTGCTGACAGATGCGCTTGCTCTTACACCTGCCGGCATTTCAAAAAGCATAGGGTGATTATTTTCTGACAGATGCTCTGTAAGAGAGCTTGCGTCGCCGTCGTGGCACACCTTGCCGTTGTCGAGCATAACCGCACGCTTTGCAACGGATAAAAGACCGCCGAGCTGATGCTCCGCAACAATCACGGTCGTACCAAGCTCCTTGTTTATTCTCACAAGCAGTGAAATAAACTGCGTGGAAGCGATAGGGTCAAGCTGTGACAGCGGCTCGTCAAGAAGCAGTACATCGGGATTCATAGCCATTACAGACGCTAAGTTAATCATCTGCTTCTGACCGCCCGAGAGCTTGTCGCAGTCGCAGTACAGCAAGTCCTCTATGCCGAAGAACAAAGCAGTCTGGGAAACCTGCGAGCGTATTTCGTTTTGTGAAAGTCCTATGCTTTCCGCACCGAAGGCAAGCTCGTGCCAAACCTTGTCGCAGACGATCTGCTCGTCCGTAAACTGCGTGACAAAGCCGGCAAAATGACCGCCGAAAGAAATTTTCCCTTTTTGCGTTCCTGCGTCGGCAGGCGCTTTCATAAGATTTAAAAGGGTGGATTTTCCGCTTCCCGAGCTACCGCAGAGTATTACGAATTCACCTTTGTTTATTTTAAGCGAAATATCGGAGAGTGCGTTCATATCCGAGCCGGGATAGGAATATGACAGATTTGAAATATTATAAAGTTCCATTTCTTTCCCTCCGTTTAAAACGTGAATAAAGCTCGGCTACAACAGGCATCGCACAGAGTATGAGCCAAAAAATATCCGCAGAAATATCAAAAGCTGTCAGCGGCAGGATAAATTCGGGATAATAGAGATAATAGGCTTTACCGCTTGCAAAAAGAATAATAATTGCGGTTGTGCATATCACGGTAACAGACATTATAATAAAGTCTGACGGTGCAAATCGGAATATGCTGTAGGCTGTACGTTTTGCCGTACCGTAACCTCTGTATTTCATAGATCGTGCGGTATATGCGCTATGCTCAAGTGTATCCGTTACCGCAACGGAGAGAACGTGAACACCGCTTCTGATACGGCTTCTAAAGCTGCCATCGTATATATCGTTTCCGACAAAACGCTGAGCCGCCGCCGCTTGCTTTGCCCGTCTTGCAAACATAGGCACTGAACGCAGCGTCATTGATAACAGCAAAGCGAGTGACGGCAGTGCTTTTCCGAGAAGATATACCGTTTTGTCGCTTGTCATACACTTGTTAAGTCCGATAAACCACATAACGAGCGATATTGTCATAGCACCTGTAAACAGCGAAAAAATAAGCGTTTCAAGTGTGATACTGTTGCCGCTGGGCAATTTTGCAAGCACGGTTACGCCTCTGTTTGAAAACAGAAGATTTATAACTGCCGTAAGCAGTGCCATAGGCAGCATTACAAAAAGCGTTCTTGCGGCGGTTTTTCCGTTCAGTAAAAAAGCAAAAACGGCAGAGCAGACAAGAGCCTCCGCCATAAAGACGGGGCTTTGCACTATTGCGGTTATCAGTATCACCGACAGAAAATACATTGCCGCTGTTACAGGGTGTGTTCTTTCCATTGTTGCTCCTTAGTTTTGAAGGTCGTAGCCAAGCTCGCAGGTATAGCGGAATGCTATTTCATCGTTGTTTGCGGGCTTGTACGATGAACAGCCGTAGTTTGGGAAAACGCCGTTTACACTGTACATCCAACCCGAGCCTTGTCCGCAGTCGAATTCATAAAGGTTGTTGATACCCTCAACATAGTATGAGCTGAACGCAGGGGTGTAGCTTGCCTCCATCTGAATACTGTTTTCGTCACAGATACGGCGGAGTATATCGTATACGCTTTCGCCACTGTCGAATCCGACCGTTTTGCTGAATATCACGGCATCATCGGGAACGTACTTTTCAAGTCCTTTTTTCAGCTTATCCTTGTTGTTGAGTATGGTTTTGCATTCTATAACGAATGTGCAGGTGTTGTCATATTTCTTTATCGGCTTGTCGGGCTTCGGGGCCGTTGATATTACGGCCGAAGCGGTCGATACTGTTGTGACTTTTGAAGATGCCGGACTTGCCGAAGAGGTCGGGGCGGATGTAAAAACGGGCTTTTCAGTTGGCTTTGAAATGTCTGCGGCAGTATATGATGTTGATGCGACAGAGGTTATTGCCGTTGTTTCCGGCTTTTTGCTTTCAGGTAAGGTTTGTGAAGAAGTGTCCGTAACGGTTGTTGCGGGCGTTGTCTGAGAATTGCTGTCTGTCTGAAAAGCTGTTGTTGCGACAAGGCTTTCGGCAGTTGTAAACGATGATGTTTCGGGGGAAACGTATGATATACCGCTGTTTTCGGCGGCATCTTTTCCCATAGCGGCGGAAATTACCGCAATCATCACCACGGCGACCAGAGCCAGCCCAAGACCGAGTATATATTTGTATTTATCAAAAAAAGCTTTCATTTTTTCTCCGTGAAATATCGGTTATGCAAAAATTGTTCCGCACCTATTTTATCATAAAAACAGGTACGGAACAAGCATTTACATAATAGTTTTACTTATTTGCGCTTTTTCTTTGAAATAAGCATAACTGCGCCTGAGATGAGAACTGCCATACCGCCTGTTACAAGTACGCCTGTACCGGGATTTATGGGATCGTTTTTATCATCTGGCTTGCCTGAGCAGTCGCCGGGCTTTACAGAATCGCCGGGCTGTACGGGTGTATCGGGATTTTCGGGTTCTGTCGGCTCTGCCTTTGCGGACATTTCGTAAAGTGAAGTGCCGTCCTTTGAAAGCTCATAAGCTGTAAGAGCGAGTGCCGCCTGCTCGGTAGCCATGTAGTTTTCTTCGCCGCCGAGTGTGTGGCTGTAGCCTTTTTCTGTAGCGTAGCTTTCAAGTGCGTCGATAAGCGTGATGCCGTCAACAATGAATCTTGAATCTGTCAGAGGATCGATGCCGAGAGCGGAAAGAGCGATAATTACCTGCGATGTGCTTTCACTGCCGTTTGCATATCTTGCGTTCTCGTCAAGAGATTCTGCAAGGAACTCAAGGCCGCTGTCTATAGCCGCATTTACCTTCTCGTCAGCCGCATAGGGAGCGAGTGCCTGTATAGCCATAGCCGTAAGGTCAACGTCTGCGGTATCGCCAGCAAGCGCCCAGCCCTTGCCTGTCATATTGTCAACAATATAAGCGATAAGCTCATCGTGCGTCTTTGCGCTGTAATCTGTAGTGTCGAATGCTATAAGTGAGAATATAACCGCATTGATACCCTGCGATGTGATATAGTCCATATCGTCAAGACCGCTCAGCAGGTTATGGCCTGCGATGTCTGCGGAATTCTTTCCGAGTGAGGACAGAGCGATTATAACTCTTGCGTTCTCTGTAGGCTTTCTGTCTGAAAGTCTGTCTGAACCGTTAGCCTTTACTGCTTCACAAAGCTCGCTGTAGTATTTTGCCGCCTTGTCGGCAGAGAGCTTTCCTGCTCTTGCGAGTGCGATAACCGACCATTCGCCGCCGATAGACTGAACGGGGTAGATATCGTTATTCGCAAGAGTGCCGAGAACAGTGTCGAAGTGATCCTTGCTCTTTGTGCCTGCCTGCTTTATCGTGTCGATAACAGCAAATCTTTCTGTTGCCTTGTCAAGAGTATCAGAATTTGTGACTTTATCTCTTAAACGCTCGGGAACTGCCGAGTAAGCGTCCTTTGCATTTTCGATCTTATCCTTGCTGTCAGCGGTTACCTTGCCGATTGCGTCTATTGCCTTTATCGCATTGCTTATAACGTCAGCCTCAGCCTTAGCGAGAGCTTCTTCTGCGGCTGTTAAGGTTTCGTAGTTCCCTACAAGCGTCTTTGCGTTGTCGCTGAGCTTGTCATAAGCCGCTCTTGCCGCTGTGATGCTGTCATAACTGTCGAGCGTTACATCGCCTATAGCGTCAATAAGTTCTTCAACCTGCTCAGCCGCCTTTACATCATCGGGAACGAGCTTCAGGTAAGCGTATACGGGCTGTTTTTCACCGTTCTGAACGATTATTCTGACAACCTTTATTTCAGACTGATTAAGTGCGATTTTAGCCTCTGTGCCGGATGCTACACGCTGATTGTTGATATAAATGTTATCATCGTCAGCGCCCGAAACGGAAACGTTCACGCTTTCCTCGATACCTGTGCTTATCTCATAAACACCGTTATCATCGGGAGTGATTTCCTTTATTGTCTTGCCGTTTGCGTCTGTTAAGACTATTTTTCCGGGAAGCGCTGTCGTGCCGACCTCTTCCTCGTTTGCAGCTGTTCTTACAACATAAGAAACCTCTGTCGATTTCTCGTTGAATATGCCTGCCCAGATGTTGCTTGCTGTCTGTATCTTTATATAGTGAACGCCGTTTTTGAATGTAACGGGGTTGCCGTTTTCATCTACAGCCCACTTTAAGTCGAAACCGTTTGATTCGGCATTTTCGCTGTATGCGTTTACATTAGCGCCTATCGTGCCGTTCTTGAAGTAGTCAACATAGCCGAACCTTGTCGTACCGGCAAAGGAAGCTGTAGAGCTGTCACCCTGTATACTACCCTGAACGCTGGGGATAACAACGCCTCTGAGTGTGACAGTATCGCCCTTTGCAAGATCGTTCATATAATAAACACTTGGTGAAACCCATCTGCCTGTCTGCTTTGAGCCGTCGTTTGAGTTGCCCTGATTGTCGGTCCAGCTTGTTTTACCGTCGGCTGTCTTTTTGTATGTCACTTCGTAATCGGTGATGGTCGTATCTTCAAAATGCTCACTTCCTGCGAGCGCATACCATGTTTTGCCGTCCTCAGAAACATATACCTGTCCGCTTTCAGCCGCACTTCCGCCGCTTACAAAGCTGTTGCCGTAAGCGTAGAAGTCAAGGCCGTAGGGGTTTGAGGGGTCGTCTGTTACGGGGTTTTCATAGTAATATGTGATATAACCGCCGAAGTTACCGAGCGATTTTATAGTGCCTGCGAGCGTCTGCTCGGGGCCTACACCGTAGGAAACGTTGGTGTACTGGCTGTTGATGCAAAGATAATCAACTACCTTGTCGGGTACGTCATACTTGCTTCTCTTTGTAGCCTTGACAGTATAGTTTTCGGAAAGAGTGCCGTCTGTTACCGTTACAGTAGTGTTGGCGCTCTTGGTAACAAGACTGTAAACGCCGTTTTCATCTGCTGTTGCGGCATCGTTGCCTATCTTAACTGTGCAACCGTTGGCAACCTTGAAATATACTGTGGGGAATTCTGCGTCATTTGCTATAACTATATTATAGCTGAGAAGTGACGGGTCGAATGCGGGATACATATCGCCGTGTTCGCTTTTAAGCTCTGTAAAGTGTACGTTCTTTACTGAAACGTCAGCCTTTACAAGCTTTATTTTGTAGCTTGTTATCTTGTCTGCATCATCAAACTTGTCTGTAAGATAATCGCCGTCCGAAACAGCATCTATTGATACTGTAACAGTGCCGTCCTTGCCGAAGGAATATGCGGGAGTTGTTTCGCCGCTTTTAAGTTCTGTGTATTCGCCGTCTGCCTTTGCTCTGAAATGAACGTTTGCGGTTTTGCCCTTGAGAGTAAGCGCAACGCTGTCGGTGTCGCCTAAAACATAGGCTGTGTAGCTGTGGCATTCTGCGTTTGTGCCGGTCGTATCGGTCACATTGCCGTTTTCGTCATTTCTGAAAACCGTTCCCTCTGCAAAGCCGTTGTACTTTGTCGCATACAGCTCTCTGCCGGCAGGAACAAGCGTAATGCCGCTTGTGCTTGCGATTTCCGCAGTGTAGTCATAGGGACGTGTTATATTGAACACATACTGCGTCTTTATGCTTTCATCGTCAATGTAGCAAAGCTCTAAAACCAGCTTTGTAAGACCGAAGGGAATATTAGAAATGCTGTTGAAGCTGCCGGACTTTATTTCGTTTCTCTGTGCAACTCCGTTTATATCGGTATATATCGCATAGCACTTCAGCAGGTCCTTGTTGAACTTAGTTCCGCTGTTGATATAGAAAGATGATGTGCTGTAAGACTTTATCTTGACATCATATTCGAGCTTTTCGGGGTCGAAAGCGTCATTGTCCCAGCCGTCAAGCGAGAAAGCCGAAAGTGCAAAGCTGTCAAAACGTGCGGCGGGTCTTGTGCCCTCCTTTATTGTTACCTTATAAGTGCTTGCTGTTGCACCCTCGCCTACCGTAACGGTGATAACATCGCCGTCCTTTATTTCAGTAGGCTTTGTAAGGCTCAGCGTCTTGTCGCCGATCTTGCTTACCGTCTTGAAATTCTTGTTCAGTGCGGTAGGACGGAAATTGATACTCTTTGTGCCGAAAGGAACAGTAAGAGTATAATTATAGGTCTTTGCGCTGAATTCAGGGGAAAGTGTGCCGTAATCGCTGCTTATCGCTTTAAGCGATGTATCTGTACCGCTCCAGTCACTGCCGAGGTCAGCACCCCAGTCCATAGTGTACTGCATACGGATCTCATCGCCGCTTGCAAGCTTGCCGTTAGCAACGGTATAGGCTGTGAAGCCTTCGTTTGTAAACCAGTCGTTGAGCGTACCCATCCATCCGCTCATCGAGCCGCCGTCAAACGCCGCAAGGCCTGCGATCTCGCTTATGTAGCCATCATCTGCGCCTTTCTGAGTAAAGCCGGAGCTTTCGATAGCGTCCTTTATGCAGGTCATTGCGCTTGAGGTCTTGTCAAGTGATACCCACTTGTCGACCTTGGTACCTGTCCACGCAGGAGCCTCACCGCCGCTGACCGCTTCGGTAAACGTTGTGTTTTCTACAATAACACGGACGCTTCCGAGGTCGTCATCGGCAAATACAGTAAAGCTCACCTGCGGTACTGACAGCAGTGCCAGTGAAAGTGCCAGCAGTAAAGCTGTCACTTTTGCTGTAAATTTCTTTACATTTGTCATAGTTTTACCTTCCTTTATTCTTTTTTGCCGTAAGGCTTAACCGTCTAATCTGCGTTTTGCCGCTTTTCTTCTTTGTCTGGAGCGTTCACGCTTTTTACGGCTTTTCTCCTTTGCTGAAACCGCCGGAGGCTCTTTCAGCCCTGCGGCTTCAAGCGCCCTTGTCCACGGACCCAGCTTCTGCTTTATAAAGCAGACTTCGCTTGGAGTAAAATCGGAGCGTTTGGGCAGAGTGCCAAGCTGTTCATACTTTTCGCAAAGCATAGCGACAGCCTTGCTCATTTTTTCGTCCGCCATAACGTCACCTCCGTAAACAAATACGAAAAACGGCAATAAAAAATGCCTTCACCAAAAAAAGTGAAAGCACAACTGATCTTTAAGCACAGCAAACATAAGCCATACGGATATGCAAAAAAGCATAAAGGTACAGCCTTAGCTGAAGATCGGCTGTACTTCTTCCTCGTCCAAGAGACAATGCCGAAAAATACGGGGGTATTCTGACTTGTGAGCATAGGCTCAGATACAGTAATGACGGTTGCTCCGGATTCTCACCGGATTCCCTATTACCTACCGGGCAAAAAGCCTTTCGTACCGTATTTTCGATATTCGGTTAAGGATAAGTATAGCATAAAGGGGGAAGAAATGCAAGAGGGGGAGAAGTATTATGAAAATAAAAAACGAGGTGCGTTGGCACCTCGTTTCAGCTTGTAGAAAAAGTCTGTTTTTGAAACAAACTTCTAACTTACTATCCCTATCCCCCTGCCCCCTTTCCCCGGGAAAGGGGGATTTTACTGGGGCTACCGCCCCTAGTCCCTGTCGGGGGCTCCGCCCCTGCGACCCCTTTTTTATCAACGAAAGAGGTTTTTCGACAGTCTGAAACGAGGTGCGTTGGCACCTCGTTTTGCTATATCATATTATTTATCTATCAGAACGCAATTCTATCCTCGATGTACTTCTTTACATCTGCGATAGGCATTCTTTCCTGCTTCATAGAGTCACGTTCACGGACTGTTACGCAACCGTCCTCAACGCTGTCGAAGTCATATGTGATGCAGAAGGGAGTACCGATCTCGTCCTGTCTTCTGTATCTCTTACCGATAGCACCTGCATCGTCATAGTCAACGCAGAAGTACTTTGACAGCTCGTCTGCAATCTCGCCTGCCTTGTCTGCGAGCTTCTTTGACAGAGGCAGAACTGCCGCCTTGACGGGAGCTAAGTAGGGGTGGAAGTGCATAACGTTTCTTGTTGTGCCGTCCTCAAGCTGTTCTTCGTCATAAGCCTCTGTGATAACTGCAAGGAACAGACGCTCAACACCGAGCGAAGGCTCGATAACATAAGGAACGTACTTCTCGTTTGTTTCGGGATCGAAATATTCCATCTTCTGACCGCTTGTCTTGATGTGCTGTGTAAGGTCGTAGTCGGTTCTGTCCGCAACGCCCCAAAGCTCGCCCCAGCCGAACGGGAACAGATATTCGAAGTCGGTTGTAGCCTTTGAGTAGAAGCAAAGCTCCTCCTGGTCGTGATCACGCAGTCTTAAGTTTTCTTCGTTTATGCCGAGGGACAGGAGCCACTTCTTGCAGTAGTCCTTCCAGAAGTAGAACCAGTCAAGGTCTGTGCCGGGCTTGCAGAAGAATTCAAGTTCCATCTGCTCAAATTCTCTTACACGGAAGATGAAGTTACCGGGAGTAATCTCGTTTCTGAACGACTTACCTACCTGTGCAACACCGAAAGGTACTTTTTTACGGGTAGTACGCTGGATATTCATAAAGTTTACGAAGATACCCTGCGCTGTTTCGGGACGGAGGTAAAGCTCGCTCTTCGAGTCCTCTGTAACGCCCTGGAATGTCTTGAACATAAGGTTGAACTGTCTTATGTCTGTGAAATCAGCCTTGCCGCAGTTGGGGCAGGTGATGCCTTTTTCACGGATATAATCCATCATCTGCTCGTTTGACCAGCCTGCACAGTTTGTTCCGTCAAAGTCCTCAATAAGATTATCCGCTCTGTGACGTGTCTTACAAGCCTTGCAATCCATAAGGGGATCGGAAAATCCGCCGATATGACCCGATGCTACCCATGTCTGAGGGTTCATGAGGATAGCACTGTCAAGACCTACGTTGTACTTGCACTCCTGTATGAATTTTTTACGCCATGCGGACTTGATGTTGTTCTTCAGCTCAACGCCGAGAGGTCCGAAATCCCATGTGTTTGCAAGTCCTCCGTATATCTCACTGCCGGGATATATAAAGCCTCTGCCCTTACAGAGAGCGACCAGCTTATCCATGGTTTTTTCTGTGTTTTTCATGTGCGAAATTTCCTTTCATGTTTTGCATTTAAAAGCAGTGCACGGCAACGTATCTGCGCTGTCGTGCTTGTCTGCCGTATAATTCGTTTTAATAGTATTTGGCTCCGACCGTTTCGCTGTTTGGTGTATATTACTGACATATAAAAAGGTCGGAATTTATTGCGCCTTACAGGCGCTCGATCCAGCCCATTTCATCGGGGAGCTTGCCGTACTGCATACCTGTCATTGTGTCGTAAAGACGCTGAGAGATAGGTCCTATCTTGTTGTCGTTGATAATCATAACCTTATCGCCCCACTTTAAGTGACCTACAGGTGAGATAACAGCGGCTGTACCCGTACCGAATACTTCATTCAGCTTGCCTGCATCGTAAGCGTCTGCGATTTCCTGTATTGTGATTCTCTTTTCGCTTACCTTAAGACCCCACTTCTTGCACAGCTCTATAGATGACTTTCTTGTGATACCCGAAAGGATAGAGCCCTGAAGTGCGGGAGTAACAACCTCGCCGTCGATTACGAAGAAGATGTTCATAGCACCTACTTCTTCAATGTACTTACGCTCAACACCGTCAAGCCACAGTACCTGTGAGTAGTTCTGCTTATGAGCCTCGTCCTGACCGATGAGCGATGCGGCGTAGTTACCGCCTGTCTTTGTAAAGCCCATACCGCCTCTTACTGCACGGACATAGTTTGTTTCAACATAGATGTTAACGGGATCAAGACCCGAAGCGTAATATGCGCCTGAGGGTGACATGATTATCATAAAGTAATACTTGTCGCCGGGACGAACGCCGAGGAACGGATCAGCGGCAAATATGAACGGACGTATGTAAAGCGAAGCACCGTCTGTATGAGGTACCCAGTCCGCATCTATCTTTACAAGCTCGTGGAGAGCCTGTAAGCAGTCGTCGACGTTTAACTGAGGGATAACAAGACGCTCAGCGGAGATGTTCATTCTCTTGAAGTTTTCTTCCGGACGGAAGAACTGAATGCTGCCGTCGGGAGTTCTGTATGCCTTCATACCCTCGAAGATTTCCTGTCCGTAGTGAAGAACCATAGCGGCAGGTGAAATAGAAATATCCCCGTAGGGAACTATTCTTGCGTCATGCCAGCCCTTGCCCGTGTCATATTCCATAACGAACATATGATCGGTAAAGATGTGACCGAAACCGAGCTTTGTTTCGTCAACGGGCTTTGCCTTAGGTGTTTTAGTTTTCTCAATTTTGATTTCCATTGTAAAAACATTCCTTCCTGAAAGCGATTTTCTCGCCGTAATTTCCGCCATAGCGGCAGCTCGTCTGCCTTATGCAAGCGAAATACCGTTTCCTTTCAGCATCTGTCCGATGAAAGCACAGGAAAATTATGTATGCTTGCAGTACCGACTGATTGTACAAAGAAAATTATAGCACTATTCTTGCAAAAGTTCAATATCTTTTTCACATTATTTGAATTATTTGAGCGGATTTCTTTCATCAAAAGTCCGTGCGTATATTATTATGCAAATAAATCGGTCCGATGCCTGTTGAATGGCACCGGACCGATCGCAATATTTCAGGTTACTGCTTGTTTGACATTTCGTAGGATTCGATCATCTTCTTGACCATCTGACCGCCGATTGAACCTGCCTGCTTTGAAGTAAGGTCACCGTTGTAACCGTTATCCTTAAGGGGTACGCCTACTTCGCTTGCAGCCTGCATCTTGATGCTGTTTAATGCTGCCTTGTTCTTTTTATTGGTACTAGCCATTGTTGTTTTCCTCCGTATTTGTTATGCAGGTCCTTTTGACCTTGCAACATTATTATGTTCGGAGATTTTTTAAATATCAGATGAAATTTATGGTGATTAGATTACGTTTTTCCTGTCGCTTATTATAACTCCATCCGATATCTCGATTATTCTTTTACAGCGTGACGCGATATCCTTGTCATGAGTTACTATAATGACGGTTTTGCCCTCGCGGCTGAGCGTTTCAAAAATACGCATTATCTCATCGGCTGTATCGCTGTCAAGAGCGCCTGTGGGTTCGTCCGCAAGTATGATCTCAGGCTCGTTTACTATAGCTCTTGCAATAGCGGTTCTTTGCTTCTGACCGCCCGAAAGCTTGAATACGGGGGTCGATATCTTATCGGATAGCCCTACCTTCTGCAAAACAAGCCTTACCGCTTTTTCTTTGTCGATCTGTTTTTTTGAATATATCAGAGGTATGCGCACGTTTTGCTTTACCGTGTATTTTTCGACCAGTGCAAAGTCCTGTAATACAAAGCCGATAACGGCATTGCGAAGCCCGGCTTGCTGTTTTTCTCCGACAGAAGATACATTTTTGCCGTTTATAGCGTATTCGCCGTCTGTTGGCTTATCAAGCAGTCCGAGAATATTGAGCAGGGTGGATTTTCCGCTTCCGCTTTTTCCGATTATCGCGACAAGCTCTCCGCTGTTTATATCAAAGCTTACGCCTTTCAGCGCTTTGACCTCAGCCTCGCCCGACGAGAAATTTCTTGTGAGATTTTTTACGCTTATCATAGCTTTTCCTCCTTCACGGCGATTATAAGTGACTTCTTTTTCAGTGTTGTTACAACAGGTATAAGAGAAATAATTACGGAGATTATTCCGGTAATAATTATCGCAATAGTTGCTGTCAACGTATGCAGGATTACAGCCATTATCATGCCACTTAAAAATACCACGAAAAATGCACCTGTCCCGACCCTTAAAATAATATCATTTATTGTAGCGCCGCATATGACGTGTATAAGAAGCTCGGATATATTTTTCCTGACATATGTGAGCATCGTTTCGATAAGGCTCAGAAGACATAGCACAAGTATTATCGCCCCGATTATGATCATAATCATGCTGTTTTGTAAAAATGTATCGGAGCGCTGTTTTATCATATCGTTTATTGAAATGAAATTATAGCCGTAAATACCTAGCTCTGCGGCTTTTTCGTTGATCGCCGAAAGTGCGTTTTTATTTTCCACGAAAATAAGCTGTGTGGGGTAATCAATACCGTTTTCTTTAAGAAATTCCGTGCTCATTATCGGCATATATACTGCCGTGTCAACAGATGTTACTGACATATCGCCGGACGATATCATATATGTATATTGTCCGGACTTCAGAATGCCGACTATTTCGTATTTATCAAGATATTTATCTCCTACAGAATATCCGTCTGCGGCTGTGCTTCCGACTACAACGGGAATGTTTTTGCCGTCACCGCCGTATTCATCATCAGAGAACAGCCTGCCCTGTTCGACCGTTATATTGTAATAATCGAAAAAAGCGGAAGTTACTCCGTACACATCATAAATATCTCCCGATATGTTATCGCCGTATACAAGACTATCAAGATATGCAAAGTCTACGGTTTTGTAGTTTTCGCCTATGTAATATGAAAGCTCGTTTGTTTCGCCCGAAATTGCCATTGTGATCTCATCGTCCGTTTTTGATTTAACATAATAATTATCGTTGCGGCTGTCATACGAAATATCCTGAGCGGCAGTGCCGTTTCCTGCCTTCGATAAAAAATCACAGCCAGAGCTAACAACATAGAATACAAGCAGAAGCTGACAGAATATCAACAGATAGAGGGGAAGGGAAGAGCGTATATCATTTATAATAAGTTGGATTTTTTCGTTACGCATATTATTCCCTCCTCAGGCTGTTTATCATTTTTCCGCTGTATTTTACGCTTTGTCTGTAAGCGGTTACTATATTTACAGCCGTAAGTATAACTGCGATAAGCAAGCCGTATGAAAGACGAATGCTACCGAGGTAGAAGGTGACCTGCGGAATGAGCGATATAATAAAGGTCAGCAGAAAACCGACTGTCATTCCTACTGCATCGGCAATAACGGCGTATAAGAATATCAGCTTTCGTATGTCGTCACTGTCAGCACCGCATATCCTGCGTGCGACCATTTCTGACTGCTTTGAGTCGAGCCACGCCGACATAAATACCCCGGAGCTTAGTATAAGGCAGATACCTGTAAGAGCTACTATTACAACGGTCACAGCAGACAAGCCCTTAGTGCCGCCTGCCGCAGTTTTAACGTCCGACTGAGCGTTTACAGAGCAGTTTATCGTGTCGCATTCAGCTTCAATGTCGTTTCTTATATTATTTGCAATGTATGCCGTACCTTCGCCGCAGTCGGCGATAAGAGTTATATTCTGAAATATTACCGTGCTTTTTGCGACCCCGGCGAAATTTGTCGTATAGGCGTTTAATGAGTTTGCGCCGGAATAAATATCCGTTCCGATGACCTCGTGATCGGAAGAAAACAGATTTATAGTCTGCTTACCGCCGATATCCATAGTCTGTGTCAGCTTCTGAGTCGAAACAACAGCCTTTGGAGTATCGCTCCTGATATCATCGCTATTCATAAGCGCATATGACAGGTCGCTGTCCGAATAATTGAACAGCGCATAGCCTTTGCCGGACGCATTGATAAGCATAGCTCCCCGTGCTTTGTTTTTCGCTAGGATATCCGCAATATCACTGTAGGAAAGAGCGTTATCGCTGTAGTTATCCTGAGTGATCTCAAGCAATACGGCATCGTCCGAAAAACGGTCGGTGATATCCGAAGAGCCGATATTGAAAAATAATGATAAGAGAATAGTACAGAGAGTCAGAACGGCGGAGTAGAATACTATTATAATTCCGCTTTTGTTGAACAGTTGCCGCATTTATTGTCCTTTCGCAGTGGGCTTGATATTGATTACATAATATCACACACAGAAAGATATGTCAAGAAATCCATATTTGTATTGAAAGCAAAGCCTACATATGCTAAAATATAGTTATCATATTACAGGAGGAGCATTTATGCCTACAGAACTCGAAACCATGAAGCACGCCAAGGAATACATAGACAAGCTCGCAAACGGAATAGACCCTTTTACCGATAAGCCTGTGCCGGACGGCGATATTATCAATAACGTCAAGCTGTCACGATGCTTTTTCTACATTTCGGGGATACTTGAAAAGGTGATTGAAAACGGCGGAGAGGTGGCAAAGCCGCAAGTTACCGAATCCGTAAGGCCGCATAAACGGGGCAGTGTGGTAATAACCGACGAGGCACGGGCAAAATTCAGATGTTTTATAAACGAAGTGTCGCTGTCAACCTTTACCGATATGATAAACAAGCATATTGACAGCGATGTTTCCGTAAAGCTGAAAGGCTCTGCGATCGCCGACTGGCTGACCGTGATAGGCGTGCTGACGGAAGAAACACTGCCTAACGGCAAGCTCAAAAGAGTACCGACCGAAAACGGCACTTCAGAGGGTATACGGCTTAATGAATATTTCACTCCGGGCGGTTTTCCGAGATACGCAATAATGCTCAGCCCTGCGGCACAGCAGTTTGTGCTTGACAACATAGACGCAATAGCGGAAATGAACGGCTTGCCGAGAGAAAAACGTAACAGACTGCCGTTTGAGGTCACAGACGAAATGCGTCAGAAGCTTACTTCCACGGAGAAATTCGTTACGGCAACGGATATAACGCAGAATATCAATTCTTATGTTGATGAAGAAAAGTCGGGTACGCTTAAAACAGGCTCAGTATCAAAATGGCTCGAGGAACAGGGCATACTTGAAAACACCGAGCTTCCGAGCGGCAGAAAAACCAGACTGCCTACTGAGCAGGGTGTAAAGCTCGGAATAGAAACAAGGCAACGCACATCACAGCGTGGTGAAGAGTATACGGCGGTTGTCTATTCAAAGCAGGCACAGGATTATATATACAGCCATATTGATGAAATTGCCGTATTTAATAACAAATAAAAAAATCAGGGGCGATTCGAAAATCGCCCCTTGACTTTGCTTGTTTTTATACAATATGTAAATATGTATCGGATCAGCCTCTGATATTATAATCCTCTGCAAGAAGCACAGACGCTCTTGCGAGCTTGTGCAGATAAACAAACGGTCCGATAATGATAAGGCTTCCCAGAACGTTCCATAGCCAGTAATCCGAAGCACCAAAAGAATATGCTATGCCACGTCTTGCAAGCTCGTTACCCATTCTTGAAGAAAGGTTATGGAACCATACGATAAAGCCGATACCGAATGTAAGCGGTCCGACAATAAATGCCATAAGGCAGTAGTGCATTGTCTTTCTTCCGTCAAATCTGCTTGCGATAAGATTTATATCTTCTGAAATTCCGGAAAAGAAAACATAGGGATAAATTCCGAAAGTTATAATTGTTAACAAAATCAGCTTAAGCAGGCCTCTGCGTGTATTGAGCTGTCTTACCGGTCCGTAAGGTTGCTGGTACTGCGGTGCGGGCTGCTGATAATTATTCTGTTCGTTCATGTTTATACCTCCCTGAAAGTTTTCTTAATAATAACATGATATTAGGCGGATGTCAATAATTCAATTTAATAAAAATAATCATTAAGACAGCTTATCAAAATGCCGCAGGTGAAAATATCATTCTTATCCGAAACAGTTGACAGAGCGAAAAACCGGTGCTATAATGCTATAATATGAGTATTAAGCAACAAGCATTACAGAAAAATCCATATCACGAGGTGATATTATGCCGCCCAGGGCAAAATATACAAGAGAAGAAATAACCGAAATAGCACTTGGGATAGTTGCCGAGAGCGGTGCCGAATCGCTGAACGCAAGAAGTCTTGCAGAAGCTATGGGAACATCGACACGCCCTATCTTTACGGCATTCAGAAATATGGAGGAGCTTGAAAGCACCGTCCGTGAGTCTGCTATGAAGGTATTCGGACAGTTTGCGGAAAAGGAAACGCCTGATATGCCCGCATTCAAGCAGGTGGGCATACAGATGATTACTTTTGCAAAGGAAAAGCCGAAGCTGTTCAGGCTTCTATTTATGAAGGAACAGGCTCATACTTTCGATTTTGAGGAAATGTTCTCGTCTATGCTCGGTGTTACGGCTGACAAGTGCATTGAGTATATAATGAACGATTACTCGCTTTCAAAAGAGGACGCTATGACTTTGTTCAGGCACGTCTGGATATTCACCTACGGTATAGGTGTATTGCTTTCATCCAACATCTGTCTGTTCAGCGAAAATGAGATTTCGGATATGCTGAGCGTTCAGTTCAGAAGTATGCTGATTATGATAAAGTCCTCCCATGCGGCAAAGTAAAACCCGATATACATCCCGATCTGTTTTATGGCAGGTCGGGAATTTTTTTATTCCTTTTTCCAAACAGTTTTCAATCCATACATAAATAATGTAGCAAACGGTGGTTTAATATACTTGAAAAACGAACATTGCAATGCGTTTTCAAGCGGTTTTCAAAGCTCTTTTCCAAGTCTTTTTGCGTGGAAAAGGGCAGAAGAAAAAATGCGGTCAACAGTATATAATAAAGTTATTAAATTACAGATTTCGGGAGATGACATGGATAAGAATAACAAATCGGAATCACTTAACGGTGTGTATGGGGCGATATGTGAAATTATCGGCTTCGAAAATACCGTTAAGCTGTACAATCAGATGAAGGGCAGTCAGATAAATTTCCCCACACGGCTTTATTCTAAGGAATATGTCGCACTGGAGGCGGAAAAAACCTATGACGGCACATCTGATTCGCTTAATAAGATAGCCGCCGAGTATAACTATTCGGAGAGGACTATAAGAAAACTTCTGAAAAAGAAAAACGAGGAGGAATAAGTATGGAACAGGAAAGTTCGAAGAAAAACAACATAATCGTACTGTGTGTTGTTATTGCAGTAATAGCTGTCGCGCTGGTTGCCTATTTTGTAATAAGCGGTCAGAAGGATAACGGTCAGCCTGCGGTCAGCGCAACAATGGAACTGAACACCGTAAACATTTACGGTGCCTGGTACAAGAAAGCCGGCGACAGTACATACGAGCTGAGATTCAAGGACAACAAGGAGCTGTCATATAAGCAGACGGCGTCAGATGGCACGGTCACGGCACAATCCGACGAGGGTACATACAATATTGCGGACGGAAAGCTGATACTTACAATAGTTGCAGGCGGTCAGACCTACAGTGACACCTGTATAGCAAACGTAAACGAAAAGCAGATGTCGCTCGTGGCTGAGGCAAACGGCAGTGGGCTTTTCGGCGGTATCTACGACAAGGACGGAGCAGATTATTCCGTACCCGATGTTTCCCAAAACGAGCCGTCCGAAGCTCACGATACCACAACGGTACCGCCTCAGACAACAGCGGTGACAACAGTTGCACCCGAAACTACAGTGCAGACAACACCTGCACCGGAAACAACACCTGCCGAAACACAGGCTGAAGCTCCTGCTGTTACCAATGGAACAATAGCGCTTCCGGACAATATACAATATTATTTTGACAACGATTTTTCCGACGTATGGGGAATTACAGCCAGCATTTATACCGGATATTATGCCTGCTACGAAAAGGATGGTCTTGATATCTACTATTGCAGGAAAGACTATATTGACGGACACCCGGTTATAGGACGAGGCAAGGCAATTATGGTTGAGTGCCCTATAATATCTTTCTTTACGGATTTTGACGGTTATGTGACATATGGAGCTTTCAGCGATTATCTGTACAAAAATTACGGCGATTATATAACACTCAGAGATGATGGTACATTTAGTTTATATGATGACGGAAAATATGTTATATACTTCAGTTTTGATTCAGATGCTGAAATATCTTCTTCAACGCTTATCGGCAGTGGAAACATAGTAATATGCGAGAAAGAGGAATATTACAGAGAAGGACTTTAATTCGGGAGGAACGTTATTATGAAAATGAACAAGGAATTTATACTTAAAAACCTTATGGGAATTATATGTGCTGTGATAATTCTTGCACTGTTTCTTCCCTTTATGTCGGTAAAGGCGGAGGTTTCTGTCGGAGGATTCGGCGGCGGAAGCGCCGATCAGTCGATGAACGGCTTTTCGCTTGTGACGGACGGCGGATTTTTCGGCTTTGCGTTTATACTTTGCCTTGTGGCAGTAGCGGCAAGCTGTTATATCCCCCAGTTGAAGCCTTTCAGAAAGATTATATCCGCTATAGGCTCGGTGGCAGGTATCGTCTGCCTGTTCATAGCGCCCGGTTCGGCGGCATCGGCAGTAAATGCGGCGGCAGGCGGAGCGACCGCAGGCACGGGAGTATCCGCAAAGGTAGAGCTTAACTATCTGATAGGCTTCTGGATAATACTTATTCTTATGCTCGCCCTTATAGCAATGTCGGTAATACAGTTCTTAGGACTTAAGGGTAACAAGGTATTTGACGCAGTAAACTCAGCCGAAGATGAAAACGGCACTGCGGGCGTATCTCTGCCGTCAATAAACGCTGACGGAATAAAATCGGCGATAGGTTCAGTGAATGCCGACAGCATAAAGAATATGGCACAGAATGCCGCAGGAAGCATCGCAGGTGCGGCAGGAAATCTCAAGGATAAAGCGTCACAGGCGGCGGCAAATATGCAGAATCATTCAGGCACAGCGTCTGCAAAGAAGGAAGATCCGAAAGCGATAATGGAGCAGATAAAACAGCTTCACGAAATGAAAGAAAACGGTATACTGACGGAAGAAGAGTTTGCAGAAAAGAAGAAGGAGTTCCTCGAACGGCTGTAAGCGATTGAATTCCTGCCATAAATAGTGTATAATTATATATACTATGATATACACAAACGGAGGAACGGCAATGGGAAAAACGTCAAACTGCCTTAAAATGCTGCAGATTTTAAGCTCGGGCAGAGTGTATAAGGGGCAGGAACTGGCTGATATTCTTGAAACAAACGTCCGCAATATAGCCGAGTACCGCACAGAACTTGAAATGGCAGGCTATTATATAGAAGGTATCCCCGGCAAATACGGCGGATACCGTCTGATAACGCAGAGCGTGATTCCTACGGTAAGGCTCAATGAAGCCGAACAGCGTGCGTTATCCTCCGGAGCGGAATATCTTAAGAGCCGCAACGATTTTCCTTACTCAAGCGATTATGAAAAAGCGATGGGAAAGGTCTTTGCGGCGGTAAAGCACGAACAGCCGCAGGAAATATCCGTTGCCAACCGTTTTCCGCTTGCCGTTGACGAGCAGGAGCTTAGCAGACGGTATGATACGGTGGCGCAGTGCATCGCTCACAGAAAAGAGCTTGAGATGGATTATCTGTCGCTGTCAAACAAGGTGTCGCACCGCCGCTTCGATCCGTATAAGCTGTTTATGTATAACAATGCGTGGTTTGTGCTTGGGTATGATAAAAAGTCATACGAGATACGCTATTTCAAGCTGAGCCGTATTCAGTCGATGGTTGTCACGGAAAACCGCTTCACAGTTCTTGCAACATACAAGGAAAGCGACTATCTTGACGATTTCGGTATGAAAAAGAACGGCGAATGGTATGAGATAGTTATGCTGCTGCACGGCAGATATGCGATGCTCGCCCGTGAACGTATCTACGGCAGAAATCAGACGGTTACGCCGATAGACGAAGATACAACAGAGCTTCGTTGCACAATGCAGAACGAGGAGAATATCATGTGCTTTGTGATGGGGTTCGGAAGTCACTGCGAGGTCGTTTCACCGCAGTGGTTGAAAGACAGGGTGAAAGACGAGGCGGAGAATATATTAAAGCAAAATACGCAGTAATCCATATAATGTAAAAATCACCCGATGCTAAAATGCATCGGGTGATTCAGTCTGTCGATAAACCCACGCACCGCCAAAAATACAGATAAATAATCTGACGCAAAATTAAAATAGGATAAGTAATAGAATTTCGCACAGCCGTAAAAAACGGCTGTGCGAAAGCATTTTTGCTTATAGCGTCAATCGCCCCTCAACGTACCTTTGTACGCTTATCGGGGCGATTTCCTTGTCTGCGTGTGTTTCTCGACGTCTGCATCGTGCCGAAAAATACTTTTTCGACACGATGAGCACCCTTTGAAAACAAAAGGTGCTGTCGCTTTATTTGTTATGCTTTTTCGATCGGTATCCATATCTCCGAGTAGGTATCCTCAGGCTTGTCTGCGGGCGGAGTATACATTTCAAGGTTGTAATATCCGCTCAGCTTATAGCCCTTAAGATTAGGAAGCCATTCGCTCCATATCTTTGTGTTAAGGCTTTGCAAAGCGTTTGGTAATGCGCCTTTGCAGGGAAATACAGCCCACGTTCCGGCAGGAAAGGTATACGTTTCGCAACCGTCGGGAATGTCCTTCCACGGAAGATAAGCGTCCGCTATCATATAAGTGAATGTTTTCTCGTCGCAATATATACACGCTCCGAAATCTCCTCGGATTTTTTCACCGCCGCCGTTTTTATAATGCTCGTCCCAGAGCGTTGGGATAACATTATAGGATATTGAAGTGTCGTTTTCAATAGGTGTTGTCACGCCTACAACGGTAAATGCAGGCTTTTCGGTAATTCTGTAATCAATCATAGTTCCGCCCTCCAGTGTAAGTTTAAGCTTTATAGGTGCAAAGGAGCGCAGTACAGTGCCGTGTTCCTTTGCGGCGGAAGGGGTAATTCCGTGAAACTTAGTGAACGCACGGGCAAAGCTGTCGGGCGAGTCGTATCCGTATTTTAACGCAACGTCAATAACCTTTGCGTTTCCTTGCGACAGCTCCTCGCCGGCAAGAGAAAGCCGCCTGTATCGGATATATTCGCCTATTGTGAAGCCGCACAGCACACAGAATATCTTCTGAAAGTAAAACGTTGAAACAAACGCTTTTTCAGCCGCCTTTTCAATGTTAATTTCGCCGTCCAGATTATTTTCAATGTAGCTTACTGCCTCGCCTATTCCTGCGGTCCAGTCGTTCATGCTTATCGCCCCTTTCCATGATTGAATTATATCACGGTATTCCTGATATTACCCGACATTTATTGCAATTATCGGCAGGATGTTAAAAAACAGCCCCGCTATGAAGCAGGGCTTTTTTTTAAATCGGTTCTTTTACCTCGTCAGTTTTACCCGGCAAAGTATTTTTCAGATATTTCTCTGCCTCCTGCACGGGCATAGGCTTTGCATAAAGATAGCCCTGCGCCGTGTCACATCCGCAGTTTTCGAGGAACTGTGCCTGATCTGCGGTTTCAACGCCCTCCGCAATAAGTCCCAGACCTACGTCCTTGGACATTGAGATAGTGTGCATTATTATCTTTTTCCCGCGATCGTTTGACATATGCGTCGAGAAGAAATCACGGTCGAGCTTCAGCACATCAAACCTTGTATCCTGCAGTGTGTTCAGCGAGGAGTAGCCCGAGCCGAAGTCGTCCATCAGCAGAACAAAGCCATGCTCCTTTATCTTTTCGGTCATACGCAGTGTTGCGTCATTTTCTATGCTTTCGGTTATTTCAAGCTCAAGCAGATGCTTTGGCAGACGATATTTATCAATAAGTCCGTCAAGGACATCAAGGAATGATTCATCGTCAAGGTTCGCACGGGAAACATTGACCGAGATCGGAAGCGGCGTGAAATGCCTGTCTATCCAGTCACGCAGTACCATGCAGGCACATTCCCATACATAAGCGTCCAGCTTTGTGATAAATCCGTTTTCTTCAAACAGCGGTATAAATCCGTCCGGGTATATCATCCCCTTTTCGGGACTTTGCCACCTTACAAGCGCTTCATAGCCGATAGCTTCGCCGCTTGATATGCTGAACTTCGGTTGCAGATAGATGATAAATTCGTTGTTGTCTAAAGCCTTTTTCATATGCGATTCGACAAACTTGCGTTCCTTTATCGCCTTCTGCATATTCTTGTTATAGAACGCAATGCTTTCAAGAGCGTTTTTCTTGATAGATTGTCTTGCCATGGCGGCACAGTCGCACATCGTTCTGACAGATACGCTCCTGTCCTCTATAAGATAAATGCCGAACACGAATTCATAGCTGTATTGACGGAAATTCTTCAGGCAACGCTGAAGCTCGGATATAACGGAAAGCAACCCGTCCTTATCTTTGTAAGGTGTCAGAAGTGTAAAGACGTCACCGCTCATTCTTGCTCCCATCTGCTGTTTTCCGCAGAAGTTGCTGAGCTGGCGGGATATGAACTGGAGCATTTCCGTTCCTGCGTCTTCGCCGTAGTTTTCGTTTATCAGCTTGAAACGCTTTATATCAAACTGCACAAGAGCAAATTTTGTGTCGGGGTATGCCGTGAGCCTTTGCAAAATCATATCGTGGAACATTATCGGATTATCGGTAGTGGTGTAATAATCCAGAATTTCTATGCTCATTATTTCGTTGATTTCAAGTGCCTTGATAGAACCGGCAATTTCCTCCATTTTACCGTCCCTGCCCGAAAGCTGTACATAAATACCGTACCATACAGGTTTTCCGTCTTCGCACAGACGTATATTTACGGTCAAGGAGGCATCGGTGATCTTATAGTCAAAGGAATTCTTTATTTTACGGCAGAAGCTGTCATAGATGAGCTTGTCGTCTGGGTGTACCGCTCCGCTCAGCCATATCGCACGAAGAGGACCGACAGATGAGGATTTAAGGCACTCTGGCATATGATCGTTCTCTATGATGTACCACTTGAAGTTGAGATAGTCCATATAGAAGTAGGTGCATCTGTCAAACTGCGAGAATATCTCGTGTATTCTGCTGCGATAATCTTCGAGCATCGCAGCAGGCTTTTCCTGAGCTTCGGGTACAGGCTGAAAGACGGGACCACGCTCGCCCTTCTTCATCCTTTTCTGCTCGTACATAAGCCGGTCGGTGCTTCGCATAAGCTCGTTTACTTCTTCAACACTGCTCACCGTGCCGTATGATCCGCCTACGCTTATAGACACCTCATAAGGCTTTCCTGCACTGCGGTTGAACTTGTCAATCTCCGTCTGTATCTCGCCGACAAGCCTTGACAGCTCACGCTGTTTATCGGTGTTATACGGCACTGTCAGTATAAATTCATCTCCGCCGAATCTGGCGCATATACCGTCTTTTCCGCAGCCTGTCTTTATAGCGTCAGCCACTGCCTTTATAGCTATGTCGCCCTCAGAGTGACCGTATGTATCGTTTATCTCTTTAAGCCTGTCCATATCACAGGATACAAGGATAATATTGCACTTTTCATTTCCGAGCATAAGCTCGCTTATACGCTCAAAATATCCCCGTCGGTTATAGATGTTTGTAAGCGGATCTATCAAGTGCGTGAGTGAAAGCTCATTGTTTGCGTTTCTTAGAAGATATTCTATGCGGAAGTTTTCAAGCGCCTGGTTTATAGATTCTACCAGTCGCTGAACATAGTAGAAGCTGCCGGGATTTACAAGAAGATCGTCCGCAATGGTGGCATAATATCCTATGACCTGCTCCTGAAAATGCAGAGGGCAGAACATAATGGTATTATATCTTTTGATAAGATCGTTGAGGTCGGGAAGAACCTTCTTTGCCGGATAATTTATCTTGTAGCTGTAATCGTCCCACATTCTTATAACGTGTGCGGTCATATTTTCGGTGAAAACGCTGTGATACGCTTTAGGTATGACGACTGATTCCTTGGTGAGAAAATCATCGTTCAGGCATAGTGCCGCACGGTAGTTGAAATATCTGCCCATAGTTTTTGTAAGCTCATCGAGCCTGTCGCAGTTTACTGTATGGGTACAAAGCGACGCCATCTTGCTCTCTGCGTCAGAGAGGGCAAGATTATATTTATTCATATGCTCCAGCTTTTCATTGGTATAAGCTACGTCAAAACCGCAGCAGCCACAGCTCTGACCGAGTATCATAGAGAAATGGATATGCTTATCGGACGGTTTTTCACTGCCCTTGATATATCCGTATGCGGTATCGGCAATGGTTGTCGCAAGCTCATCTGCGTCCATCTGTGCAGTGGTCAGTCTGGTGGTGGAATAAATGCGCTCCTGATATATAGCGTCAAATCCCGTGACTATTATATCCTCGGGAATTTTCATACCGTGTTCTTCAAGAGCTTTCATTGCGGTGATAGCCATAGTGTCGTTTGCACATATTATAGCCTGAGGCATTTTTCTTCCGCAGACAATAAGGTCCGAGATCGTCTTTTTTGTCGGCGCATCCCAGAAATTTCCGTAGCCGAGCATTGTTTTTTCGTTAAATTCAATATTGTGACGTGCAAGAACATGCTTGAAAGCCTCAATTCTTTCTTCGGAGAAGGAGTTGCCTTTTGTGCCTGCCATAAAAAACAGGTCGGTGCATTTATGCTCTGTTATGACGTGTTCCACTACCGACTCAAGCGACCTGCCGTAGTCGTATGTTATATTTGTACAGCCGTTGTGACTGCCGTCAAGCATTATTACGGGTATTTTTGCGGCGTTTGCATATCTTATGATAGTGTCGGTTACCCATTCGCTCTTTATAGTTTCGGGCATAATGACAAGAACATCTACAATATCGAGGTTAATAAGATGATAGACGTTTGCCTCTCCTTTTGAATACGGTGTATCATAAAACATATCTGTAAATGCGTTGAATATCATAACCTTGAAGCCTTTCTTTATCAAAGCGTCCGAGGCTACTTTTACAATATGTGCAGCGTGGTCATTCTGCATTCCCACAAGACATATCCCTGCTACTGCGTATTTATGAAATTTGCCGATGTACAAGCAATCCACCTCCTGTCTGTATTTCTTTTCTGATTATACATAAATAATTGTACCATAAAATAGTATCAAAGTCAAGATTATAGTGGAACTTGCACAATTTTTTGTGAATTCAGCTGTCGTGTTTGTACAGGCTGTAATATTGCTTTAGGCGGGATATACCTGTTGTATTTCCCGCCAACGATAAAACGCTGTGAATTACGGGTTTTTTCATCTTTTACTTGCAAATACCCCTTTACTTATGGTACAATAACAATATACTGCCGTAATAGCGAATTATCGCTTTACTATGATAAATTATCGGAAGATTAAGGAAGAATTAAATATGACCGGCGAACAGATAATGAAGGTTACGGGGATACTCCTGGAAAACCTTATCCCCACACTTAAGATTTTCGGCTTTACGTTGCTTTTTTCAATACCGCTCGGACTTATCGTTGCGGCGCTGAAGATGTGCAGGTTCAAGCCAATATCGTGGCTTACAAATCTATACATACTCATAATGCGTGGAACACCGCTTATGCTCCAGATCATAGTTGTCTACTATGCACTGCCGTTTTTAAAGACGGCTACCAAAGGTACGGGCGGATTCGTGGAAAGCCTGCTGAGCGGTGTCGATCCTGCAGCAGAGAGCTTTATGTTCACTATGGTAATTATCGCATTCGTGCTGAACTATGCGGCATATTTTGCCGAGATATTCAGAGGCGGCATAGAGTCTATACCGAGAGGTCAGTATGAAGCGGCGGCGGCTCTGGGAATGACAAAGGCGCAGACGTTCTTCAGGATAATTCTCCCGCAGGTAATAAAGCGTATCGTTCCTGCTTCATCAAACGAAGTAATTACGCTTGTAAAGGATACATCGCTTGCAAATGTCGTTGCTTACTCGGAAATAATGCTTGCGGCAAAACAGCAGATGATGAACTACAGCTCGCTCGTTCCGCTGTTTATTGCAGGTGTTTTCTATTTCGTAATGGCTACTGTGCTGACAGCGCTGTTCGGCTTTATCGAAAAGAAACTGAACTACTACAGATAAGGAGCAGGCGGAATGTCAATACTCAGTATAAAGAATCTATCAAAGAGCTTCGGAAAGCTCGAAGTTTTAAACGATATTTCATTCAATGTGGAGCAGGGCGAGGTAATATCTATAATAGGTCCGTCGGGAAGCGGAAAATCAACGCTCCTGCGCTGTATAAATCAGTTTGAGAAGATAGACAGCGGTGAGTGCGAGATATGCGGCATCACTATGACAAGAAACGATGAAAACGGCAAGGCGGTATATGCCGACAACAAAACGCTCCACGATATAAGGCTTAAAATCGGTCTTGTGTTCCAGAACTTCAACCTGTTTCCGCATATGTCGGTGCTGAAGAATATCACAGAGGCACCCGTCCATGTGTTAAAGCAGGATAAGATGCAGGCGGAACAGACGGCTATGGAGCTGCTCGACAAAATGGGGCTTGCCGACAAGGCAAACGAATATCCGTGCAATCTGTCGGGCGGTCAGCAGCAGCGTGTGTCTATCGCAAGAGCGCTTGCACTAAGCCCCGAGCTTCTTTTCTTTGATGAGCCGACATCTGCGCTCGACCCTGAGCTGACCGGCGAGATACTAAAGGTAATAAAGAGCCTTGCGGAAGAAAAGATGACTATGGTTATCGTAACTCACGAAATGCAGTTTGCAAGCGAGATTTCCGACCGTGTAATATTTATGGACGGCGGATATGTTATTGAGAACGGCACTCCCGACGAGGTATTCAACAACAGCCAAAACGAGCGTACACGTCAGTTCCTTGAAAGGTATCATTCCTGATATTACTTGACGATACCCGGCAATTATGATAAAATATCTGTTATACGTTTACGCACACAGTAATTATATGGAAGGAAACTAATATGAAGGTACTCCTGTTTTCAGAAGGTATGAACCTTATCAAAATATCCGGTCTTGGCAGAGCAATCATGCACCAGCAGAGAGCAATGGAGCTTAACGGCATAGAATATACGCTCGACCCTAAGGACAGCTACGATGTTGTTCACATAAACACGCTCGGACTGAAATCTAAGCATCTTGCGAAAAAAGCAAAAAAGGCGGGCAAGAGAGTGGTGTACCACGCTCACTCAACGCAGGAGGACTTCCGTAATTCGTTCATCGGCTCGAATCTTATTTCGGGGCTTTTCAAGAAGTGGATATGCAGCTGCTACCGCAGGGGCGATGTTATAGTGACTCCGACCGAGTATTCAAAGTCGCTGATAAGAGGCTATGGACTGACCGCACCGATCTATGCCGTATCAAACGGTATTGACCTTGCGAGATATGAGCCTAAGGAAAACGACAGGGGGGCATTCCGCAAAAAGTTCGGTTTAAAGGACGATGACAAGGTCGTAATCTCCGTAGGACTTTACTTTGAACGTAAGGGTCTTCTCGATTTTGTTCAGATGGCAAAGGATATGCCCGACTATAAGTTTATCTGGTTCGGCAAAACTCCGCTTTACAGCGTACCGCACAAGATAAGAAAGGCGGTAAAGACAAAGCTGCCGAATCTGACATTTGCTGGCTATGTACAGCCCGATGAACTGAAACAGGCTTATGTCGGCTGTGACGTGTATATATTCCCTACCTTAGAGGAAACAGAGGGCATAGTGCTTCTTGAGGCGCTTGCGGCGAAGGCAAACGTTATCGTCCGTGACATACCGGTATTCGACTGGTTAAACGGCGGTACAGATTGCTATAAGGCAAAGGATAAGGACGAATTCGAGCGTATGATAAAGGAGATTTACGAGGGCAAGCTCCCGTCACTGCGTGAGAACGGACGCAAGGCTGTTGAAAATATGGATATAAAGAAGATCGGCGAAAAGCTGGTGAAGATTTATAACGGCACCGCCGAGGGCGGAGATTGATAAAAGCGCCAAGAACTCTATTGATACAAAAAACGGACACTCCCAAAAGAGTATCCGTTTTTTTATGCTATTTTTTAATATCAACAAACACAAGCTCCGGTCGGTTGAACATCCTCGGTACCGCTATCAATGTCGATGGCTTCCAAAGCCCTCTGCTGACAATATGCGCGGTGTCGCCGTGCATATAAACGCCTGCCGTGTATTTCGGGAATACTCCCTGACCGGGCGCAAAAACGCCGTCAATAAGTCCGGGTATTCTCCACTGACCACCATGAGCGTGACCCGACAGAACTATATCAAAGTTGCCCTTTAAATATTCGTCTATCTGTTCGGGAAAGTGGGCGATAAGTATTCTTGTACGCTTGCTGTCTTTTTCCGAAGTCACGGCATCAAGCTGGTTTACAAGCTCGCCGTTTACCTCGTCATAGGTGTGAGCATCGTATATTCCGCAGATTTCGGTTTCGTTTCCGTTGATATTAATGACCGTACCGTTTCCTTCAAGCACGGTAACTCCGAAGTCCGACATCTGCTGTTTTATCCTTGTGCTGTCGCCCCTTGCATTTTCGTGGTTTCCGATAGTGTAGAAGCACGGATAACGCTTTACGAGATATTTCACAAGAATGTATGAGTTTTCGGGCAGGTCGTCCTGCGTTTTATCCGCAAGATCTCCGCCGAATACGACTATATCGGGTTTTGCACCGTCTATCGCATTTTTAAGCTCCGACTGATTTTTCCCGAAAAGGCTGTTGTGCAGATCCGAAACAAATGCAATGCGTACAGGCGATGATACCTTCCCGCTTTTTATCTCGTAGGTCGTTGTCTGCAGCCGCATATCACAGGCGACAAGTCCTAAAGCGGCAAGAGCCGCTCCCGCAACGCCTGCGGCACAGCCTACAGCTATTCTTTTCTTTGTCTTTTTTGTGAGCGTAAAATCACCTCTTAATATCCGCCCGAGCCGTCAAGGCTGGGGTCATTTTCTATCCAGCTTTCAACATTGATGACCTTGTATTCGTTTGCTGAGGTGCGGATAAATACATCCTTGATACCTGCGTTTATTATAAGACGCTTACACATTGAGCAAGGCTCAACCTCTCCGCAGAGCGTGCCGCCTGAGGTCATATCGTGACAGGCAAGGAAAAGCGAAGAACCTATCATATCCGTTCTTGACGCACTGATTATACAGTTTGCCTCTGCGTGAACCGAGCGGCAAAGCTCATAGCGCTGACCTTTCGGAACGTTCAGCTTTTCACGGGTGCATATTCCGAGGTCGGAACAGTTTTTAAGGCCTCTCGGCGCACCGTTGTAGCCTGTTGCGATTATCTCATCGTTGTGTACTATTATTGCACCGAAATTCCTGCGCAGGCAGGTTCCCCGCTCACATACCGTTTCGGCTATGTCAAGGTAGTAATTTATCTTATCTCGTCTTTCCATAGTTTAACCTTTCTGAAATAGGGCTGAGCTTATATCAAGTTTAATATAACATAAATACTGCCCTTTTGTCAATCGAAAACAGCAGGTATAAATATGAAAAACCGCCGTGAAAAAATCACGGCGGTCAGCATTAATCTGTTTTCTTTGCATCGGGGAGCATATACTTCTCACTGAAAACAGTGAACTTTCTGCGGAACTCCTCGTTGTTTGTAGCCTTGAGGTCGCTGATATAGCTGTGCGTGTCAAAGCTGTTGTCGTGTATCTGTATCATACAGACTGCAATATTTGAGCAGTGGTCTGCCACTCTTTCGTAATTCGTGATAAGGTCGGTCAGCACAAAGCCCATTTCAATAGTGCATTTGCCTTTACGCAGACGCTTGACGTGTCTGTTTCTAATCTCGGTACGCAGATTGTCGATTACCTCTTCAAGCGGTTCTACCGACTTTGCCTGTTCAATGTCGCCGTGCTCGAATGCCGTAATGGCGGTGTCGAGTATTTCGTTTAAAGCACCGTTGAAAATGTGTATTTCCTCAATAGCCTTCTTCGAGAACGAAAGACCCTTCGTATGCATTTCCTTTGCACATTCACTAATATTGACAGCGTGGTCCGATATACGCTCAAAGTCGCTGATGCAGTGCAGTAGCATATTTACCGTCTGGCTGTCGCCGGGGGTAAGGTTCTTGGAACCCAGCTGTAACAGGTAACTGCCGAGCTTGTCCTCATAGACATCGACTTTTTCCTCGTTCTCGTTTACTATTTCGACATCGCGATCGTTATATTTGGATATAAGCCCCATTGAGAGTTTCAATGTATCCCTCGCACAGTCAGCCATTCTGACAGCTATTGACTTGCACTGCTCCAGAGCGACTGAGGGAGTTGCAAGGAAACGGGGGTCAAGTATCTGGAACTCGTCTTTCGGAGCACTATCGTCCTTCTTGTCACGCACTGAGATATATGCGAGTTTTTCGAGCAGTTTCATAAACGGTAGCCAGATTATCGTTGCGAATATGTTGAATACGCTGTGCATTATCGCTATGCCTGCCTGGTTTGCAGACTGTTCAAAGAACTCAAAGGGGAATATAGCGTTTATGATATAGAACAGTACCATAAATACTATAGTGCCGATGAGGTTGAAGTAAAGGTGAACAAGTGCGGCACGCTTTGCATTCTTGTTTGCACCGATTGCAGAAAGCAGTGCGGTAACGCAGGTACCTATATTTTGTCCCATGATTATCGGCAGGGCAGTGCTGTAAGTGACTGCTCCCGTAGCACACATAGCCTGCAGAATGCCGACAGACGCAGATGAACTCTGAATAACGGCTGTAAGCACAGCACCTGCAATAACGCCAAGCACGGGATTTGAGAACATAGTGAGAATGCTCTTGAACTGTTCGTTGTCAGCCAGTGGCGCAACGGCGGAACTCATCGTTTCCATACCGAACATAAGTATCGCAAAACCCATAAGGATAGTACCTATATCCTTTTTCTTGCTGGATTTTGACATCATTATAAAGAAAATGCCGATTATCGCCAGTATAGGTGTGAAAGATGTGGGCTTGAGCAGCTGCATAAAAATGCTTTCACCCTGTATTCCTGTCAGTGACAACAGCCACGATGTCATAGTAGTACCTATATTGGCACCCATAATAACACCGATAGCCTGCGACAGTCGCATAATACCCGAGTTTACAAAACCGACTACCATTACTGTGGTTGCCGATGATGACTGGATTACTGCTGTGACTAAAGCTCCGAGCATGATGGCTTTGAACGGGTTGGAGGTCATTTTTTCGAGAATTCGCTCAAGGCGGCTTCCCGACAGCTTTTCAAGGCCCTGTCCCATTGCGTTCATACCGAACAGGAACAGCGCAAGTCCTCCGACCATAGTCAGAATGCCGAAAATATCCATAGTTTTCCTTTCCAGACTTGTCTTCTTTTGATTTTTTTGCTTTGCCGTCGGATATGCGGCAAGCGTTTCCTTTTGTTCTTATAGCGAATCCGTCTTACATTGCTGTTACATTTTTGTAACAGCGATATTATAGCCGGATTACAGCTTCTTTACTTAAAACACACAGACCTATCCCCGTGAATAAGGCTTTCGTCTTATACGGGGGTCCGCTTTATATCAGATTTTATATTACGGCAAGCGTGAATACAACTGTGCCAAACGTATATTCTACGGGTATTGTAAGCGTGAACTTCGATTTTATACCGCTTACAGCCGATGATGTGGTCGTTTCCGGCGGATTAAGTCCTATTTCCTTGCCTGTAGTTTCGGAAATATTGACGTTATAAAGACCGTTGCTGAGGTTTAAGAATTCGCTGATAGCGTCCTTTGCATAGTCTGCATCGGTTATTTCTTCCTCTGCAAAACGGCTTGCAAATACTGTGGCCGCCTTGTTGTCGGTCGTTATAGCCGAAACTGCGTTGAAATCACCGCAAAGCTCCTGTATGACCGCCGTATCGTTGCTGTCTGTAACGGCTGACTGCAAGGGGGTGAAATCATCGCCTACAAAACGGATAAGATTCTTGAACAGAACATTTACATATTCAGAGCAATAATCCTTGTATTCGCCCTCGATAGCGAAGAAAGACGAAATAACGTTTTCTGTCTTTTCGTTGTTTTCGTTGCTGAAGTCCTTGTCGGTAAGTCCGTTTTCTTTTTTGTAGTCGTTGAGAACGGTCTCAAATTCTTCGTTTGTAAGACAGCCCATATCAACGAGCGCCTGTCCGAGTAAAAGGCATCCCGTTTTCTGACTCGAAAGAAGCTCTTCAACCTGTGCTTTGGTAAGATAGCCCATATCAACGGCAATATCGCCTATTCTCTTGTCTACCGTTGCCTGTTTCTTATGTACGGCGTCAACCTGCTTTGCCGTCATATAGCCTGCATTGATGGCAAGCACGCCCAGCTTTACTCTTGTTGTGTCCTTCTTTTCGAGAGCAACACGGAGATTTGCGGGCGAAACGATTTTCTTGTTTAACAGGAAGCTTCCGAAAAACTGTGTGAACATCGCTTAAGCCTCCTTCTTAAAATAGTTGTCGAGGAGCTTGTAAAGCTGTTCTTCGTCAACGGGTTTCTGTAAAAAGTCATTAGCGCCGAGCTTGATAGCCTCGGAGAGATTACCTACGGTGCCGACCGATGTAGCCATAATAACAACGGCGTCGGGCGAATTTGTCTTGATCAGCTTGAGTGCCTCAACTCCCGAAAGCTCAGGCATTACAATGTCCATAAAAGTAACATCAGGCACGATGTCGGCAAACTTTTCAACTGCCTGCGCACCGTCGCTTGCCTCGAAAATCTGAGTGAAGCCGTATGCGGTAAGAAGTTTTTTCATCTTGTTTCTGACCATCATTGAGTCATCGCAAACAAGAACCTTTGCTTTTGAAAGATCTTTTTCCATATTTATTTTCCTTCCTGACCTCTGAATTTTATGTCATAAAAATATATTTACCCGTTGTTAAGTGCCGAATACAAACAGATAGCTCAGCGCAAACCATTCCCGTACCCAGTAAACAGGAACGAGATACCACGGTGTAGCGGCGCTGACGCATTTAACGTCATAGCCCAGACTTTCAGCTTGCAATCTCGCCCGCCACTGATGAAAGCCGTCGGTCACGATAGCTATTCTAAGCGGTTTCCCACCGTCTTCAAGTATCTGTTTTGAAAACAGCAGGTTTTCGTAGGTGCTTGAAGACTTGTCCTCTTTTGTGATACGGCTTTCCGATATGCCGTCATTAACGAGTGCCTCATACATAGCCTCGGCCTCGCTGATATGCTCGTTATCGCCCTTACCGCCCGAAACGATGCAGTCGGCCTTCGTATCCTCCGTCAGATAGCTACAGGCTGCGTCAAGGCGGCGCCTGAGCATAAGGCTCGGACCGTCACGTCTTACCTGACAGCCAAGCACTATTACCGTGCGTGAGCCGTCCTTTTCGGGTGCGTCGTTCATATTTGCAATCATAAAAGCCGAGAGTGTTATCGCATATACCGCAAGTACGCCGTATATGATAAGCACGGCACGGAAGATATATCTCACCGCTTTTTTGGCGTTGCTGAACAGCTTCGGGGTGAATATGCCGAGAAGCACCGTTATGCCGCCTATTACAAACCCGAAATAAGAGCCTGTGTTAAGCGTTCCGCTGAAAAGCGGTATTATGAACATTGTCAGCACTATCGCACCTGTGACAATGAGCGTATATGACAGTATCCTTACCGGTTTTGATGAGCAGTCCGATATTCTGACCATATCGCTTCTTACTTTGAAAGGAGCTTCTTTACTCTCTGCATAGCTTCAACCGTGTTTTCGTGAGTGCCGAATGCAGTAAGTCTAAACCAGCCGTCGCCGTTCTTGCCGAAGCCTGCGCCGGGAGTGCCGACAACCTCGGCTTCGTTCAGGAGCTTGTCGAAGAATGTCCAGCTGTCCATTCCGTCGGGGCATTTGAACCAGATGTACGGGCTGTTCTTGCCGCCTGTATACTTGATTCCAAGCTCGTCGAACGTTTCGCTCATAACCTTTGCGTTCTGCATATAGTAAGCTATTGTAGCTCTCGTCTGCTTGTAGCCTTCCTCTGTGAATACAGCCTCTGCGGCACGCTGAACGGGATAGGAAACACCGTTGAACTTGCTTCCCTGTCTTCTGCACCATAACTGCATAAAGCTGATTTCTTCACCGGTGGGAGTTTCAAGCATAAGTTCTTCGGGGATAACGGTATAACCGCATCTTGTACCGGTAAAGCCTGCTGTCTTGGAAAGCGAGCATATCTCTATAGCGCACTTTCTTGCTCCTTCTATCTGGAAGATCGAGCGGGGAAGTGTTTCGTCTGAGATAAACGCTTCATAAGCCGCATCAAAGATAATTACGGATTTATTCTTTATAGCATAGTCTACCCATACCTTGAGCTGTTCTTTTGTATAAACAGAGCCTGTGGGGTTGTTGGGTGAGCAAAGATAGATAAGACCGGGTTTCATGGATTCATCGGGCATAGCGGCAAATCCGTTGCCTTCCGTAGAGTTTACATAGTGAACTGTTCTTCCGCCCATTACGTTTGAGTCAACATATACGGGATATGCGGGGTCTGTTACGACAACGTCCTCGTTTTCGCTGAAGATGTCGCCTATGTTGCCACAGTCGCTCTTTGCACCGTCGCTTATCAGCACTTCTTCGGGAGAAACGGTTACGCCGAAGCTCTTGTAGTAGCCTGCAACCGCTTCACGAAGGAAGTCGTAGCCCTTACCGCTGTCCTCGTAACCTCTGAATGTTTCCTTTACGCCCATTTCGTCAGCGGCCTTCTTCATAGCCTCAACTACAACGGGAGCCAAAGGCTGTGTAACGTCGCCTATACCCATCTTTATAATTTTATTATCGGGGTGAGCGGCAATGTACTCTCTTACTCTCTTGCCTATTTCGATAAAAAGATAGCTTTTCTTGAGATTTAAAAAGCCCGGATTCATCTTTGCCATTTGCGTTAAGTTTCCTTTCTTTCTGTAATCGGCGTGTCTTTATATCGACACAGATATACACAATATCATTATATCCGCTATAACCTCAAAAGTCAAGAAATAACGGCACTTAAAACTATCCAAATAATAAGAGCGTTTTACGGTAATTTTACTCAAAATTCAGAAAATGCGGGCAGAACTACACTTATTTAATATAATTTCTGCGATACGTCTTGAAATTCCTGCGTAAATAGTGTATAATAGTCTAATAATACAGATACAGCCTCCGCTTTTCCTTTGCGGAGGCCGTATCTTTTATTTCGGAACAAATTCTATTTTTAACTTCATGTCCATTCCTGCGGCAAGCCTGCACAGCGTTCTGAGCGAAGGGTTGGAATTTCCGTTTTCCAGCTTGCTTATGTCGCCCTGAGCTATTCCCGTCTTTTCCGATAAGGTCTTTTGTGTTATACCTTTTGATTTTCTTGCGTCTATAATCGCCCTTATGAGCGCATATTCAGGCTCAAGAGCGTCATATTCCGTTCTGAAGCATTCGTCTTTGAGCTGTTCGTTAAGATAATCGTTGAAATTGGTAGCCATATCTGTTCCTCCTCACGCTATGATTTGTTTTTGCTCAGATAATCTCTTCTGTAATTCTCGGCTTTTTCTATTTCCGACTGCGGTGTTTTCTGCGTTTTCTTGACAAAGCCGTGTGTAAGTATAGCTTTCCGACCCGAAACAAAAAAATACAGAACTCTTGTTATATCGGTGCTGACTTTTGCTCTGAGCTCAAATATCCCGTTATTCAGATGCTTTGAATACGGCTCACGCAACTCGTATCCGTAATCACGCAGAAGCTCAACGGTTCGTATCATTTTTGCCCTCATTTTATTGTCAAGTCCGTCAAGAAATTCTTTAGCCGGCTCTGTACCGTCGTCTTTCTTGTAAAAGATGATTACAAATTCTTCTTTTTCTTCTATATCTATCACCGCTTTTTACATTTATATAGGATATTTTCTATATTTATTATACGTCTTATTCGCCGGAATGTCAATACCGAAATCGGCTCTTTCGATACTTATTTAATATAATTTCTGCGATACGTCTTGAAATTCCTGCGTAAATAGTGTATAATTTTGAATGTGTGACGTTCCCGAAAAGTTAATATTACGTTAATCGGAACGTGGCACAATTACAGTCAGAATCGGCATATAGCCGTATAAATTCCCGGAAGGAAAAGAACAGATGTTGCATATAGGACTTGACGTAGGTTCAACTACCGTTAAAATTGCGGTGCTGGACGATGAAAATAATGCCGTATACAAGAATTATCAGAGGCATTATTCGGATATAAAAAAGACAATTGCAGAGGTTCTCGGCGGATGCCTTGAAACCATAGACGAGAAGAATGTGACTGTTGCGGTAACAGGCTCGGGCGGTATCTCGGTATCGCACTGGCTCGGAATACCCTTTGTACAGGAGGTTTCCGCAGGAACAACGGCAATACAGACATTTATTCCTCAGACAGACGTAGCTATAGAGCTTGGCGGCGAGGACGCAAAGATTACATATCTCACAGGCGGTATCGAACAGCGTATGAACGGCTCGTGTGCAGGCGGTACAGGTGCGTTCATCGACCAGATGGCTTCACTTCTGAATACCGATATAACAGGCATAAACGAACTTGCAAAGGACTACACGACTATATACCCCATTGCGTCACGCTGCGGTGTTTTCGCAAAGTCGGATATACAGCCGCTGCTTAATGACGGCGCTAAAAAGAGTGATGTTGCCGCGTCAATATTCCAGTCGGTCGTAAACCAGACGATAAGCGGACTTGCCTGCGGCAAGCCGATAAGAGGACACGTTGCGTTCCTCGGCGGACCGCTTCACTATCTTTCGGAGCTCAGAAAGCGTTTCATCGAAACGTTACAGCTTGACGATGAACATATAGTTTTTCCGCCCGACGCAAATCTGTTTGTCGCTATGGGCGCATCTCTTGCGGAAAACCGTGAGGAGCTTTCTGTGGACAAGCTGAGGGACGATCTTAAGGCACTTGCTACTGTCGAGGTACACGAGGTAGAAAGACTTGCACCCCTGTTCAAAGACGAGCAGGAACTTAAAGAATTCTGCGACAGACACGCAAAGGCGGTTATCCCTGTAAAAGAACTTTCTGAAGCCGAAGGTCCATGCTATCTCGGTATAGATGCAGGCTCTACCACAACAAAAGCTACTCTTATAAATAAAGACGGCGATATTCTCTATTCCCACTACGGAAACAATATGGGCGATCCGCTCAAATCCGTGATTGAGATAGTAAAAGACGTATATTCGAAAATGCCCGAAAAGGCATATATAGCAAAGTCGACCGCTACAGGCTACGGCGAGCATCTTATAAAGGCGGCACTCGGCGTTGATTTCGGTGAGATCGAAACAATGGCGCATTACAAGGCCGCAGAGAAGATTCTGCCCGGTGTTGAGTTTATCCTCGACATAGGCGGTCAGGATATGAAGTGTATGCGTGTAAAGGACGGGGAAATAGAGAGCATACTTCTTAATGAGGCCTGCTCGTCCGGTTGCGGCTCGTTTATCCAGAACTTTGCAAATGCACTCGGTATGCAGCCCGAAGAATTTGCTCAGATAGGCCTTTCAGCAAAAAGCCCCGTTGACCTCGGTTCACGCTGTACAGTATTTATGAACAGCCGTGTAAAGCAGGCTCAGAAGGAGGGCGCAAGCGTTGCGGATATATCCGCAGGACTTTCCTATTCTGTAGTAAAGAACGCTCTGTTCAAGGTTATCAAGATACGTGACCCGAAGCAGATGGGCGAAAAGATAATAGTACAGGGCGGTACGTTTCTTAATAACTCGGTACTTCGTGCCTTTGAGCTTACCTGCGGACGTGAGGTAGTACGTCCGGATAAGGCAGGTCTTATGGGTGCATACGGAAGTGCGCTTGTCGCTCTGTCCCGTGACGACGGCAAGGGCAGTACGTTAGCTCCGCTTGAAAAGCTTGAAAACTTCACTATTCAGAAAACAACCGCACGCTGCGGCAGATGTTCAAATAACTGCCTGCTTACTATCAGTAAGTTTGCTGACGGAACAAGATACATAACGAACAACCGCTGTGAGCGTGGCGCAGGTCTCGGAAGCAAGAGCAAGGAGCTTTTGCCCAACCTGTTCGATTATAAATACAAGAGATTGTTCGACTATGAGCCGCTCGACCCCGAAACAGCACCGAGAGGTGTGGTCGGAATTCCCCGTGTACTCGGACTTTACGAGAACTATCCGTTCTGGTTCACGCTGTTTACAAAGCTCGGCTACAGCGTAAAGCTGTCGCCTAAATCGAGCCGTGAGATATATGACAGAGGTATCGAAACGATGCCCTCGGAGTCGGTATGTTATCCTGCAAAGCTGTCACACGGACATATAATGTCGCTTCTTGACGAGGGCGTGAAGTTTATATTCTACCCTGCACTGCCCTATGAAATGGATAACGGCGGCGGAGGAGATAACCATTATAACTGCCCCGTTGTCGCAACATACAGCGAGGTTATAAAGAACTCCGTACCCGAGCTTCGTGCAGATGATATAACGTTTATGAACCCGTTTTTGCCTATATATGACGAGGACAGAATGCTTGAACGTCTTATCGAGGAGTTTATGCCGCTCGGTATAGGCGGTGCGGAAATAGGCGTTGCGCTCAAAGCCGCCTATGAGGAGGACAGACGCTTCAAGGACGATATACGCTCAAAGGGCGAAGAAGTGCTTAAGATGCTCAAGGAAAAGGGCAAAAAGGGCATCGTTCTTGCAGGCAGACCTTATCACGTTGACCCCGAAATAAATCACGGTATCCCCGAAATGATAAACGGCTACGGCTTTGCTGTGCTTACAGAAGACAGCGTTGCACATTTAGGCACGGTAGTACGTCCCATCCGTGTAGTAGACCAGTGGATGTACCACACAAGACTTTATGCGGCGGCTACGCTTGTAGGTCAGACTCCCGAGCTTGAGCTTGTACAGCTTAACTCATTCGGCTGCGGACTTGACGCTATCACAACAGACGAGGTACAGGAGATACTGCAGGGCTACGGCAGAATGTACACCGTACTGAAGATAGACGAGGTAAATAATCTCGGTGCGGCAAGAATAAGACTGCGTTCGCTTATCTCTGTAATGGAGGAGCGTGAAAGAAACGGCATAAAGCCTGTACCGAAGTACAAGGGTTATATCCGTCAGCCTCTGTTCACGAAGGAAATGAAGAAGGACTATACGATTATAGCTCCTCAGATGTCGCCGTATCATTTTGAACTGCTTGAACAGGCATTCCGCTACTCGGGATATAATGTTGAGATACAGAAGAACTATTCAAAGGAAGTAGTAGACGAGGGATTAAAGTACGTCAACAACGATGCCTGCTACCCTGCTATTATTACTATAGGTCAGCTTCTCTATGCGCTCAATCACGGCAAGTATGACAAGGACAAGGTAGCGGTGCTTATCACCCAGACGGGCGGTGCCTGCCGTGCCACAAACTATGTCGGTATGCTCAAAAAGGCACTGAAGGACGCAGGACTTGACAATGTTCCGCTGATTTCGCTGAACGTTGTCGGAATGGAGAAGAATCCCGGCTTCACTCTGACGCTTCCGCTGATATACCGTGCTTTCATATCGGTAATTTACGGAGACCTGCTCAGCCGTTGCGTATACCGTGTACGTCCTTATGAGGCTGAAAAGGGCGCAACGAACAAGATGTACGAGAAGTGGAACGAAAAGCTGAAGGGCGAGATAAAGAGCCTGTCGCTCGCACGTTTCAACAAGAATGTAAAGGCTATCGTTGCCGACTTTGATTCTATCCCTACGCTTGATATTGAAAAGCCCCGTGTCGGCATTGTCGGTGAGATACTTGTAAAATACCATCCTGCCGCAAACAACAACGTTGTAGAGCTTGTCGAGGCTGAGGGCGCAGAGGCTGTAGTACCCGACCTTATGGGATTCATCTACTTTATCTGTGACCACGCAAATTCACGCCACGAGTTGCTTACCGTTTCCGGTGCAAGATATAAGCTGAGCAATATGGCGATAAAGCTGATCGAATTTATGCAGAAGTCATATAAGGGAGCGATAGAAGGCACTAAGTTCGGCTCGTTTATGAAGATAAGCGATATGAGAAAGCTTGTCAAGGGCGTTGTATCGACAGGTAACATAGCAGGCGAGGGCTGGTTCCTGTCAGCCGAGATGATAGAACTTATCCACAGCGGAGTAAACAATATAATCTGTATGCAGCCGTTTGCCTGCCTGCCCAACCACGTTACAGGCAAGGGCATAATCGGAGAACTGCGCAGACAGAATCCCGAATCCAACATCATAGCCGTTGACTATGACCCCGGCGCATCGGAGGTAAATCAGGTCAACCGTATCAAGCTGATGCTGACGCAGGCATTCAGACAGATGCGTGAGAAGAAGCTCCCGACAGAAGAAAATATTGTCGCACCGGAAGCAAAGGTGAAAATCAACGATAAATATTCAGCACTCGATGTTTAAGTGCAGTTAATAACCTTGTGTTATTCTGTGAATGTAACATAAACCCGACAGAAGAAAGGCAAATATTATGGCAGAAATGAAATTCAGTACAAGCTCATCGGACACTAAGGAATTCAACGGGAAGAAAGCAGGAAAGATAGCTGTTATCGCTGTTATTGCGGTAGCACTGATTATCGTTTTGTTCAACTGCTTCTCGATAGTAAATGAAGGCTTTATCGGCGTAAAGTACACATTCGGAAAGATAACGCAGGACAATCTTGCGCCCGGTCTTAACTTCTGCATACCCTTTATAGAGGAGATAAGACAGGTCGATACAAGAGAGCAGATCTATTCGGTAACGGATGACGCTTATACAAGCGACACGCAGACGGTACAGTCGTTACAGCTTAAGCTGAACTACAGATATGACAGCGCAAAGCTTTCCGATATAATAAGAAATGTCGGAATTGACAACGTAGAGTCAAAACTGCTTGTTCAGAACGTAGCGAAAATATCAAAGAACGAAATAGGTAAAGTAAAGGCGGAGGAGCTTGTACAGTCAAGAGCCGACGTTCAGCAGACTATACAGCAGGAGCTTACAAATACGCTTGCTCCCAGCGGAATAATCGTTGTTTCATTCGCAATAGAGAACCTTGCGTTTGACGAAGCGTTCGAAACATCTATACAGGCTAAGGTTATAGCCGCACAGGACGCTCTCAAGATGGAGAACAAGACAAAGGAAAAAGAGGAAGAAGCAAAGCAGGTCGTTATCGCCGCACAGGCAAAGGCTGACAGCACAAAGCTCGAAGCGGACGCACAGGCTTACGCTATCCAGGCTGTACAAAAACAGCTTGAAACAAGCCCCAACTACATTGATTATATGAAGATAAACAACTGGAACGGCCAGTTACCTCAGATAATCGGTGACGGTGTAAATCCTTTCGTAAATCTTGACAGCAGTGCAAACAGCACAGAAAGCAAGAGCGACAAGAGCGACAGTACATCTAAGAGCAACTGACGGTCTGGCAAGGCAGAATAAGGAATATTGAAATACGCTCACAGGGCAACCTCAATTTTTCATTCTTCATTTTTAAATATCAGGGGAGGGGAATACCCTCCCCGTTCTTGCCGTTTAAACGGCATAATATCAAGGGGTAATTATGGACTATTTAACACTGAAAAAACAGGTGCTGAATAAGTATTTCAGCCGTACAAACGATATGCAGAAAAAGGCGGTGTTCCGCATAAACGGAGCAGTGCTTATAGTGGCAGGCGCAGGAAGCGGTAAAACCACCGTGCTTTGTAACCGTATCGCAAATATGCTCCTTTTCGGTAATGCGTATAACAGCAATACCGTAAGAGAACTGTCCGATGATGATGTTGCTTTTGCGCAGAGCTTTCTTGCGGGTGAAATTGACAACTTTGATGCGGCTGAGCGTCTTTCTGAGATTTTCGGCGAGGACAGAGTAAAGCCGTGGAACATACTTGCGGTGACCTTTACGAATAAGGCGGCGGCAGAGCTTAAAGAACGTCTTGAAAATATGGGCGCAGATGTTGACGGTATATGGGCGGCAACGTTCCACAGTGCCTGCGTCAGAATACTGCGACAGGATATAGAAGAACTGGGTATGGGCTATAAGTCCAATTTTACGATATACGATACCGACGATCAGCTTAAGGTTATCAAGACGGTAATGAAAGAGCATAATATTTCCGACAAGGCGGTAACTCCGAAGGCAGTGCAGAATTTAATATCACGCTCAAAAGATAAGCTGATAACTCCCGATAAGTTTTCAACAAAGGGAAAGAACGGCAGTGACGATTATCAGCTTTCTACTGCAAAGACTATCTATACCGACTATCAGGCAAGGCTTGAGGCGGCGAATGCGCTCGACTTTGACGATATAATAATGCTGACTGTAAAGCTGTTTGCACATTGTCCAGATGTTCTTTCGCACTGGCAGAACAGATTCAAATACATAATGGTCGATGAGTATCAGGATACCAATGCGGCACAGTATAAGCTGGTGTCACTGCTTGCCGAGGGCAGCGGAAACCTGTGCGTTGTAGGTGATGAGGATCAGAGTATCTATCGTTTCAGGGGCGCTACCATTGAGAATATCCTCTCGTTTGAGGAGCAGTTCGGCGCAGAGGTCATAAAGCTGGAGCAGAACTACCGTTCAACCGCTACCATACTTAAAGCGGCAAATGCGGTCATAGCGAACAACACTCAGCATAAGGACAAGAATCTGTGGTCGGACCTCGGTGACGGTGATAAGATAAGAATGGATCGCTTTTCTACCGAGCAGGAAGAGGCGATGTTTATAACAGAGCGTATCCTTGACGGAGTGAAGCAGGGAAAGAAGTACGCCGACCACGTTATACTCTACCGTAACAACGCCCAGTCAAGAACGGTCGAAACCACGCTTGCAAAGAGCGGCATACCTTATAAGATAATCGGCGGTGTGCGTTTCTATGAGCGTAAGGAAATAAAGGATATTATCGCTTATCTTTGCGTGCTTAACAATAATTATGATGAAGTGCGCTTCGGAAGAATCGTAAACGAGCCTGTAAGAGGAATAGGTGCGGCAACGCTTGACGAGCTGAACCGTGTTGTATCGGGCATGGGAATATCTTATGTACAGGCAATGTGCGAGAGCGACAGCCTGCCGTCGCTGTCAAGAAAGGCAAAGGTGCTTGTTCCGCTCGGCGAAACGTTCAGTGAGCTTTCACAGCATACCGATGATATTTCGGACGGAAGCCTTATTGACGATATTCTTGACCGCTTCGGCTACAGAGAGGCGATGCAAAGACAGGGACTTGAGGGCGAGGTCCGCCTTGAAAATATAAACGAATTAAAGTCCAATATGATAACCTTTGCAAAGGAAAACGAGGGTGCGGGATTATCGGAATTTTTAGAGCAGGTAGCGCTTGTTTCTGATATGGACAGCTTTGAAGCCGATGACGACAAGGCGGTGCTTATGACAATGCACTCCGCAAAGGGTCTTGAATTTGATACCGTGTTTGTTGTAGGCGCAGAAGAAAATATTTTCCCCGGCTACCGTTCACAGTTTGACCCGATGGAGATAGAGGAAGAAAGAAGACTTGCCTATGTTGCAATAACAAGAGCAAAGCGACATCTTTATTTCACCTGTGCAAAACAGCGTATGCTGTACGGTCAGACTATGAGGAACAAGGTTTCACGCTTTGTGGTGGAGATACCGTCACAGTATATGGCTTATGACGATCATTCGGCTGTAACAGCGTTGGCGGCGGCAAGAAGTGCAGAGCAGATGAAACCCCGTACAAGCTATTTACAGCAACAGCAGAGATCGTACCACGCAGAACAGCGTGAAATGGAAAAACGTGTCGAGAACGTAAGCTATGCGCCGGGCGAGCGTGTGCGTCACGGGGTATTCGGTGACGGAACTGTGCTTTCGGCAAAGGCAATGGGCGGAGATTGGCTGCTTGAAATAGCGTTTGACGATAAAGGTACCAAGAAGGTTGCCGCAAAGTTTGCCAAGATGACGAAGATATAAGGAGTAGTATTTTGTTATAAAAGGGGTCGCAGGGGCAAAGCCCCCGACAGGGATTAGGGGCGGTAGCCCCAATAATACAGCCCCGGCACGGACGCCGGGCGTGTATGCCCAAAGGCTCTGCACGATGCAGAGCCAACCAAGCATACACAGTCCTTCACCGTGGGGAAGGGGTTTGGGGTTAGGGTTAGAGAAGTTTCTACACCAAAAACGACTTTTTCTATACATGAATAAAGGAGTAACTATGGAGATAAAGGCTGTAATATTTGATATGGACGGGCTTATGCTCGATACCGAAAAACTGCTCGTTAAATACTGGTGCGAGGCGGCAAACAAGCTCGGCTTCCCTATGGAGCGCAAGCACGCACTTGCACTGAGATCATTTTCAAGAAAGTTTGCCATACCTCAGCTTAAGGAGTGGTTTGGAGAAGATTGCGACTATATGGCTATACACGATCTGCGTGTAAAGCTGATGAAGGAATATACCGATGTACACGGCATAGAGAAAAAGCAGGGGCTTGACACACTGCTTGACTATCTTACATCACACGGCTACAGAACGGCGGTCGCTACCGCTACAAATATCGAGCGTGCTGAGGAGTATCTTAAAAAGATAGGCGTTTATGACAAGTTCGAAACGATAATCTGCGGTAATATGCTCGAAAACGGCAAGCCCTGTCCCGACATCTATCTTTATGCCTGCGAAAAGCTGGGGCTTGAGCCGTCGCAGTGCATGGCGCTTGAGGACAGCCCGAACGGCGTAAAATCCGCAAGCAGTGCAGGCTGTATCACCGTAATGGTACCCGACCTTACTCAGCCTGAGGAGGAACAGCTTAAAGCTGTGTATGCGGTCGCACCGTCACTCGATAAGGTGATAGATGTACTTGAAAATATGAAGTAAATAAAGGCTGTCGGCACGCATAAGCTGACAGCCTTTTATATTTACACACCGCCGTGTGTACCCTCTTTCCCGTAAGTCTTTTTCTTGTTCTTGGTATACGGCATCCCGTCACTGTCCGGTACGGCGTAGGGATAAACATTACGGTATTCATCAGCCGCCGTTTCGCTCGTCGGGTCGGAAGGAATAAGCCCCGTGCAGTCCGATGAGGAACAGCATCCGCAGAAATTATCGAGAATTATTTCTTCCGTTTCACTGCGTTCCTCAGGCGTTTCGGGGACAGACTTTTTCATGAGCCTGTTTTGCTTTTTTAAATCGTTATTATCCATTGTTGTTCCTTTCATAATGTAAAATCGGTTGCCGTTTTAAAACGGCGCAGCGTTGCGTGAGTTGCGTGAGTTGTGTGAGTTTCGTGATTCGTGAATAGTATGCGTGAAAATCCGCATCATTATTATGACAGAAGTTGTATTGAATTCTAAAAAATGCAAATGCACAAATTCGTACACAGAAATTAATAATAATTTGTGCAAATTTTATTAAAAAATCTCTTGACAAAGTGCTGAAAGTGTGTTATATTGTGTTTAGCACTCAGAGAGGTAGAGTGCTAGCAGATAAAAATTATGAGTGCTAACCAGCCGGAAACAGCGGAGTACCGCTGAAAGAAGGGAAAAGGAATATGGAAAACCGTACACTCAGAATCCTTGAAGCGATAGTTGACGAATATATACGCACCGGCGAGGCGGTCGGCTCAAAGCTGATAGCCGAAAAGCTGGATAATGCAGTTTCCAGTGCAACTATAAGAAATGAGATGGCGGCTCTTGAACAGCAGGGCTATCTTGAGCATACGCACACAAGTTCGGGACGGCTTCCGACATATCAGGGACTGAGGCTTTATATAGAAAAGGTAATGTCACCCGCACAGTTACCCGATGAAGAAAAAGAGGAGATAGACCGTATATTTGATAATATCGGCGGAGCGACCGATGACGAGATAATCGACAATGCGTCAAGGGCTCTTGCGGATATTACGAAATGTGCGATAGTTTCTACCAACACCGTAAACAAGTTTTCGGTAATAACAAAGGTAGACGTTATCCCCACAGGCAAAAGAATGTATGTTCTTCTTCTGATAACCTCCGAGGGCAATATCAGAAACAGGGTATGCAGGCTGAGCTTTGATCTTACAAACGAGCAGATGGATTTCTTCACGCAGTTTGTAAACGAGAATCTCAAAGGCGTAAACCTTGATGAGCTGTCCGATGAATATATAGATAAGCTGACGCAGGCAATGGGCGGATATATGATGACGTTATCGCCGCTTCTCAAAGCGGTAGTCGATATATCGGCTGAAATGCAGCAGCAGGTAGAGTTCAGCGGAGAAAAGAATCTGCTGACCTGTTCGGATTTCTCAAACACTCAGATAGCAACGATACTTGACGGCAAGAACGAGCTTTGCAGCTGGCTTGACGACACGTTCTCTGGCATACAGATAAAGTTCGGAGCCGAAAGTGATACATTCGCCGTTACCAATTCCAGTCTGATAGCGGCAAGCTTCAATAAGGACGGACGAAAGGCAGGCTCTTTCGGAGTAATAGGTCCTGTAAGACTGGATTACAAGAAGCTGATCCCGTATATTGAATATTTCTCGTCAAAGGTCACCGATGCATTGTCGGCAGGCAATGACGAAGAAGAAAAGAACGAAGAAAAGGAGGCGGATTCAGTTTGAGTAAGAAGGAAAAGGAAACCAAGGAAGAAACTCAGCAGACCGCAGATACAGCCACCGAAAAGGTAGCTGAAACAACCGGAGAGGTGACAGAAGAAAAGGCTGAAGCAAAAGTCGAAGAAATCAAGGTAGATCCCAAGGATCTCGAAATTGCCGACCTTAAGGATAAGCTGCTCAGGACTATGGCGGAATTCGACAACTACAGAAAGCGTACCGCCAAGGAAAGAATGGAGCTTTCCCCCGAGATTACGGCAAGAAACTTAACGGAGTTTTTACCCGTTATGGACAATCTCGACAGAGCACTTGCGGCGGAGTGTAAAGACCCCGACTACAAGAAGGGCGTTGAGATGATACACGAGAGCTTTGTTACGGCTCTTCAGAACTTAGGCGTTGAGGTGATTGAATCGGACGGCGCACAGTTCAATCCTTCGTATCATCAGGCTGTACAGCAGGTTGAGGATGACAGCAAGGAAGAAGGCACTATAGCCGCCACATTCCAGAAAGGCTATAAAATAGGAGAAAAGGTTCTCCGTTTTGCGATGGTAGCAGTCGTAAAGTAAAAAAGCAATCAAATGGGCTTAAGCCCGAAGAATAAACGGTTCGGTAAGAACCTTACGGTAAGGAGATAATTATCATGGGAAAAATAATAGGTATTGACTTAGGTACAACAAATTCATGTGTAGCAGTTATCGAAGGCGGCGAACCTACTGTTATCACAAACAGCGAGGGTTCAAGAACAACTCCTTCAGTTGTTGCTTTCACTAAGGACGGCGAGCGTCTTGTAGGTCAGCTCGCAAAGAACCAGGCAGTTACAAACCCCGACAGAACGGTCATTTCGATCAAGCGTCACATGGGCAGTGACTACAAGGTAGACATTGACGGCAAGAAGTACACACCTCAGGAGATTTCAGCTATGATTCTTCAGAAGCTGAAGACAGAGGCTGAGGGCTACCTCGGTGAAAAGGTAACAGATGCTGTTATCACCGTTCCCGCATACTTCACAGACTCACAGCGTCAGGCAACAAAGGACGCAGGTCAGATAGCAGGACTTAACGTTCAGCGTATCATCAACGAGCCTACAGCCGCAGCTTTAGCTTACGGCATTGATAAGGAAAACGAGCAGAAGATAGTTGTATACGACCTTGGCGGCGGTACATTCGATGTATCCGTTATCGAAATAGGCGACGGCGTACAGGAGGTTCTTGCCACAGCAGGTAACAACCACTTAGGCGGCGATGACTTCGATCAGCGTCTTATCGACTACTTTGTAGCAGAGTTCAAGAAGAGCGACGGTATCGACCTTAAGAACGATAAGTTCGCTATGCAGAGATTAAAGGACGAAGCAGAAAAGGCAAAGATTGCACTTTCAAACGCTCCTTCGGTAAACGTAAATATTCCTTATATCACAGCAGACGCTACAGGTCCCAAGCACCTGAACGTTCAGCTTACAAGAGCAAAGTTCAACGAACTGACAGCCGACCTTGTTGAAGCAACAATGACACCCTTCAAGCAGGCTATAAGTGACTCCGGTCTTTCGATGAACGAGATTGACAAGGTGCTGTTAGTCGGCGGTTCTACAAGAATCCCCGCTGTACAGGAAGCCGTAAAGAAATATACAGGCAAGGATCCCTTCAAGGGAATCAACCCCGATGAGTGCGTTGCTATGGGTGCGGCTCTGCAGGGCGGCGTTCTCAACAAGGAAGTAACAGGTCTGTTACTGCTCGATGTAACTCCTCTGTCACTCGGTATCGAAACAGCAGGCGGTGTCTGCACAAGAATGATTGAAAGAAACAAGACCATTCCTACAAAGCACAGCCAGATATTCTCGACTTATTCGGATAACCAGCCCTCAGTTGATATAAACATCTTACAGGGTGAACGTGAATTTGCCAAGGATAACAAGTCTATCGGTACATTCAGACTTGACGGTATTGCTCCCGCTCCCCGTGGTATCCCCCAGATCGAAGTAACCTTCGATATAGATGCCAATGGTATCGTAAACGTATCCGCTAAGGATCTCGGCACAGGTAAGGAACAGCACATCAGCATCACCGCTTCAACAAATATGAGCAAGGACGATATTGATAAGGCTGTCAAGGAAGCTGAAGCATTTGCCGCTGAGGATAAGAAGAAGAAGGAAGAGGTTGAGGCTCGTAACGCCGCAGATCAGATGGTTTACCAGACTGAAAAGTCGATGAACGAATTCGGCGACAAGGTTACACAGGCTGATAAGGATTCCGTAAATCCCAAGCTCGACGCTCTTAAGGAAGCTCTCAAGGGTACGGACGTTGAGGCTATCAAGAAGGCTCAGGAAGAGCTTCAGACAGCATTCTACGCAGTAGCCGAGAGAATCTACAAGGAACAGGGCGCTGCAGCACAGCAGGCTGAGGCTGCTCAGACAGATGTTCAGGGCGAAGGCACAAATGCCGCAGGCGGTTCGGATGATAATGTGGTTGACGCTGATTACACAGATGCCAACTAATCAATAACATTGCGTATGAGCCGGGAACTCTCGGCTCATATTGCTGATTTTGCAATACTTTATAAAACGGCAGATAATTCTGTCGGGAAGGTTAGACCATTATGGCAGAAAAAAGAGATTATTACGAAGTGCTCGGTTTGCAGAAAGGTGCGACCGACGATGAAATAAAAAAAGCCTACCGTAAGCTCGCCAAGCAGTATCACCCCGACCTTAACCCCGATAATCCTGAGGCTGAAGCCAAGTTCAAGGAGATAAACGAGGCAAACGACGTTCTCTCCGACCCGCAGAAACGTGCAAAGTATGACCAGTTCGGCCACGCAGGTGTAGATCCGTCATACGGCGGCGGTGCAGGCGGATTCGGCGGCGGATTCGGCGGATTTTCCGGCGGATTCTCGTCAGCGGACGGCATAGACCTCGGCGATATTTTCGACTCTATATTCGGCGGTGGCGGCGGACAGCGCTCCAACCCCAATGCCCCAAGACAAGGCTCGGATATTGCCATAAGCCTTGACATCAGCTTTATGGAAGCGTGCAAGGGTCTGTCGCACGAGGTTGAGATAAACCGTGCCGAAACCTGCGACAGCTGTCACGGCTCGGGTGCAAAGGCAGGCACAACTCCCAAGACTTGCCCCGATTGTCACGGAAGCGGTCAGGTAAGAGTACAGCAGAGAAGTATGTTCGGTATGATGTCCTCCACACGTCCGTGCTCACGCTGCGGCGGTAAGGGCAAGATAATAGAAACTCCCTGTCCCACCTGTAACGGTCAGGGCAGAGTACAGCGCCGTAAGAAAGTCGTTATCAATGTACCCGCAGGTATAGATAACGGTCAGACGCTCTGCGTAAGAGGTGAGGGTAACTGCGGTACAAACGGCGGCCCCAAGGGCGACCTTAATGTACGCATTACGGTACGCAAAGACCCGATATTCGAACGTAAGGGCTTCGATGTATGGTGCGAGATACCGATAACATATTCACAGGCGGTTCTCGGTGACGAGCTTACAGTGCCTACAATAGACGGCAACGTTAAGTACAGTATACCCGAGGGTACACAGCCGGGTACTGTTTTCAGACTGAGAGGCAAGGGCATAAAGAAGCTCCAGCGTGAAGGCAGGGGCGACCAGATGGTAAGGGTAGTTATCGAAGTACCCAAGAAGCTGAACAAGAAGCAGAAGGACGCATTGCTGAGCTTTGAAAAGGAGCTTACTCCGTCAAACTATGAAAAGCGTACCAGCTTCTTTGATAAGATAAAGAAGTTCGGCGACGACCTTAAAAAGAATTTCCAGTAATAAATATAAGCTGTCATGCGGTAAGACGTATGACAGCTTTTCTTTTGCTTGTTGACATCAAAGAATAATAGTGATATAATCACGTTAGTTAATACTAACTTAATTGTGAGGATATATTTATGAACAAGAAAAAGAAAATGATAATCTGCTTTGTGCTTGGAATGGTAGGCTGTCTGTGCTTCGGCGGCGGTGACTGGCTGATGATATACGGCAATACGGCGCATACAGGTGAGATTTACTGGCTCACACAGGGCGTAATCGGAATATCTCCGGCAAGAAACGCAATTGCTATGGCGCTTGCTTTTCCGGGTATAATCTGTTACGGAACAGGACTTTTCGCAATGGCAGGATTTATAAAGGATAGCAGGGATAGAAAGATATACCGGGTGCTGAACATATTCGGACTTACACCGTGGCTGTGCCTGCATATTTTTTACATATTATTACTTGCAATCTATGCCTATATGGGAAGCAACGGCTATCATGGGGCAGATGAGATATGCCACGCTGTGTACTCCTCGCTGTCGTGGATAGTACCGCTTTCCGAAGCGTTTATGTTGCCGCCGTTTATCTATTATATGTATCTGCAACTCAAGAGAAAGACATATTTTTCAAGGCTCGGCGGATTTTTCGGTGCAAATGTATTGGTGAATTACGGTGTGCTGTACGTTGTTTCGCTTATTATGCCCGATATACCCGCAAGGCTCGGTTTCAAAAACGGATTAATGAGCGAAAGTATGATAATACTTTTTGCAGTGCTTGTTATCTGCACGGTTAAAAATATACACGGTGTAGCGGATGAGGAAAAATTCACACTGATTCCGTAAATTAAAATTTTGCTTGCTTGTCATTTTCTTCCGGACACGGACATATAATTCTTCAGATGAAAAAGCGAGGAGGATTTATTATGTTCGTTATGACTATGACCAAGCGTAAGCTTATCCGTGCGGTCATGTTTGTGTTAGTGCTGATTACCGGCATCGCTATAGGTGTATTCGCCATACTTTCGTCTATAGACACCGGTGCGGAAAACGTAAAGCTGCCGATATATAATGTAAAACGCACCGACAACAAAATCAGCATTACGTTTGACTGTGCGTGGGGAAACAGCAACACCGACAAGCTGATCTCGATACTTGCCGAAGCCGATGCGAAGGCTACATTCTTTGTTACGGGCGAATTTGCCGATAAGTATGCAGACGATATAAAGAAGCTCAGCGATGCAGGCCACGAGATAGCAAACCACAGCGACAAGCATCCGCATATCAAGGGTATGAACGTAAACGACCTCATAGCCGATACAAAGGAATGCTCACGCAAGATAAAGATGATAACGGGCAATGCTCCCACGCTTTACCGTGCGCCCTACGGAGAATATGACGACAAGGCGGTAACCACGCTTTTCGGAATGGGAATGAGCGTTATCCAGTGGAACAAGGACAGCATAGACTGGGATAAGCCGACCCCCGAAACAATAATCGAGCGTACAACAAAGAATATTTCGGGCGGATCAATACTGCTTTTCCATAACGACCTTGAAAACACGACTCAGGCACTGCCGACCGTGCTTAAAAGTCTAAAGGAACAGGGCTTTGAGCTTTGCACCGTGAGCGAGCTTTTGCTTGATGGAGATTATACTATCGACTCAAACGGAACAATGATGCCGAAAAGCAAAACAACGGTAAATCAGATAATTTACAGCGATAATCATGATGCGAATCTGGCTTTTGAAGCGCTTGCCGAAAAGCTGAGCATAAGCGATATAAACGCATTGCAGAGCAAGGACGTTTCGATGGAAACCGCCCGTAAATTAGCGTCATATCTTACGCAAGAGCAGATAGCGGCGCTGAAGGCATTGCCCGAAGAAAGCCTTTACAACGGCTTTATAAAGCTGAAAGAGGCAGTATATGCCCGTGAAAGCGCCGTTCCGGGAAGCTCGACCGAGCCGATAATCAAAGACTGAAAAATAATATTTCACCGCACGGTAAAAACGCTGTGCGGTATTATTTTTGCGCCACAGTTGACCGACAGTTAAAAATCGTGTAATATAATATAAGAAAATTATATCGGAGGAATTTTAATATGAAAGCCTTACTGATAGTGAATCCCGTTTCGGGAAAAAGGAGAATAACCGGTGAGCTTGTAGAGATAATCAGCCGTCTTGAAAAGGGCGGATATGTAACTACCGTACACGTTACCGAAAGACGAGGTGACGCTACCGAAACCGCAAGGATACACGGCGGCGAATATGATGTGATTGTCTGCTGCGGCGGCGACGGAACGCTCAGCGAAACGGCAAACGGCATGATAAAAGGCGGTCACAAGACAAAAATCGGTTACATTCCGTCCGGCACAACAAATGATTTTGCATACGGCATAGGACTTTCGTCAGATATTATGACAGCGGCTGACGATATTGTAAGCGGAGCGCCCAAAGCGTTTGATGCAGGAAGATTCAACGAGCGTGAATTTATGTATATAGCCTCTTTCGGCGCATTTACTCAAAGCTCTTACGGCACACCGCAGAATCTCAAAAACGCATTCGGTCATTTTGCGTACATCTTAAGCGGAATAAAGGAGCTTGCCGAGATAAAGCCGTATCATATGAGCGTATATGATTCGGACGGAATACTGCACGAGGGCGATTATATATTCGGTGCGGCTTGCAATGCAACATCTGTCGGCGGAATAATCAAGCTTGACGAGAATCTTGTAGATCTGAGTGACGGAGTTTTTGAAGTGATGCTTGTACGCTGTCCGAAAACACCTGTCCAGATAAGCCTTATGGCAAAGGCTCTTCTCAGCGGAAATTACGATAATGAATTTCTTGATTTCTTCCACACGAAACAGCTTGATATCCACAGTGATGAGGCTCTGCCGTGGTCGCTTGACGGAGAAGAAGCAGACGGAGGAAAAGATACTCATATCGAGGTATTGCACGAGTCGGTGAATATTATTCTTCCTAAGAAAAGAGGATAGGCAACGGTATGATAGAGTATATTCACGAGCCTACAGACTTACAGTGCGGTCAGGCTGTGCTTGCTATGGTACTCGGAAAGACGGTAGAAGAGATAGTTATATTTCTTCAAAATGACCGTGAAACCACCCTTGCCGAGATGAAAAGAACGTTCAGAGAGCACGGCGTTCATATGTCGGATGAACGTATAGCGGTACAGAAAAAGGAACAGCTGCCTCCCCTTTGCCTGCTCAGCCTTGAAACGCCGCGTTGCTGGCACTGGTCGCTGTACGCAGACGGCACATTCTACGACCCCGAACACGGGGTTATGAGTGATTTCCCCAGCGCAAACAGAAAATATTATTGGAAACTGGAAAAGCAGTCCGTTTTATAGGACACAACCTCTGTTATAATATAAACATAACGAGGGAGCGAAAAGCTCCGGACAATAATCACATTCTTTCGTTTTGCGGTCATCGGCTACGGTGACTGCAAATCAAAAACTATCATCAGTCCGTTTTATCGGACAGCGAAGATGTTACAATATAAACATAACGAAGGAGCGACAAGCTCCGAAATGTAGTACATAAATCCTTCCTTTTCTGCAACGGCAGTGACGCTGTTACCGCCGTTGCCCCGACAATGAACATTCCTTGCGGAATGTTGAAATAAAACCGATATTTTTCCTCTTGCCTTTTAGTTTGGATTGGTTGATTTGGCTATCGCCTTTGTTGCAAGATTGCCCGGAATATCGGTATCGGTTATTCCGGGCAGATCTGCAATACGAAAATTAATTATCAAGTCCGTTTTATAGGACAGCGAAGATGTTACAATATAAACATAACGAAGGAGCGTTCGCTCCGGTATACATTGTTTACCTTCCTTTTCAAACGGCGGTCTGCAAAATACAGACTGCCAACCGAAATTTACAGTCCGCTGCGGCGGATATGAACGTTAAAGGCTGATGGCCTGACAACCCATCGTGAAAGGTCTTTATCTGTTCACTGTTTACATAGTTCTGTGCTGTTTTTCCTCATTTTTCGGCGCAGATGTATTCTCCTTTTTAACTTCCCGTATCATATTTACCGATACGGGAAACGGAAGATACGCTGTCTGTTAAATCATTCGGGCAAGCGTTTTCGATAAATCACTTTCAGTGTTTTTTGTTACTGTCCATTTTATGTATTTGGCAAACAGGCTTACACTTACCGGTAAGCTTGCCAGACTGTTGATAAACCTATATAATTTTTGAAAATGGGGTTTGGGGCGTAGCCCCAAGGCGGGTCGCAGGGACGCCAGTCCCTGTATTCCCCCCCTTTCCGGGGGAAAGGGGGCAGGGGGATAGGGATAGTAAGTTAGAAGTTTGTTTCAAAAACAGACTATTTCTACAAGCTGAAACGCCCCGCAGAAGCGGGGCGTCATTATCGTTATTAAGCTGTCGTCAAGAATAGTCCACAACGTCAAGCCATGTAAAGAGAAGATCCTTCTCCTCCTTGCTTGTAACACCCTTTGCGAGCGTTGATGCCGCCATAATGGGAAGCCATTCCTGAACATATGTCTTTGCCGTATTTGTCTTCTTGCAGAACAGGTTGAGATACTTCTCAGCTGTTTCTGTAGATGTAAGTGCAAGCTTCAGATATGTCTTGGCAACATCTGCACTGGCATTACCTGACGAAGCGCCTATCCAGTCAACTATATAAACCTTGTTGTCGTCTGTTACAACTATGTTCTCAGGACCGAAGTTACCGTGGCACAGCTTAACGTGCTTGGGTGTGCTGTCAAGTCTTGTCAGAAGATCGTATCTCTTGATGTGGTCGATTACGTCAAGGCTCTCGATTTCTTCTCTCAGTTTATCCTTCAGCTTTGAAATACCTGTAACCTTCTTAGCGTGGATGCTAAGCTGAAGCTCAACCATATCGTCAAGATAGCCGTCGCAGTTCTCAGGCTCTTCCTGCATGATCTGTGCAAGCGTCTTGCCCTTGATAAGCTCTGTAGCTATTGCCCACTTGCCGTCGATAAGCTCAACTTCCTTTATCTTAGGAACGTTAAGTCCTGTTTCTTCAACCTTTGAATCCATGAAAGCCTCATAGAAAACTACTGTTTTGGGTGCATCGGGTTTGAATACCTTTACTGCAAGGTCGCCGCTCTCATATACGTCAACGGTTTTACCTTCGGAGATTTTTTTACCTAATTTTATTTCATTCATACTTAAGTCCTTTCCGGGAGCGCTGTGCTTTATGCTGCGGCGTTTCCTTTTAATGTGACTTGATTATAACACTTTTTCGCCCGTTTGTCTATAGTTTGATTGGAAATTTAACAAAAATGCAACAAAATATTTTTCCCAGTTGTGCAATTTGACGAAAATTGTAATGAGTTAATTTACAGTAATTTTTCACCATACTTATAATGAAAAGGCGCTGTAAGCGCACTGTAAAAAGCTTTGCACGCCGTTACACAACTTCAACCTGTAGAAAAAGTCTGTTTTATAAAAATAGAGCAGATTCTCTATCCCTTTAAGAACGCTTTGTGGGCTTTGCGTCTCTGCAATCGTGGTCGTTTGTTGTCGGTGCGTCCTGCACCGACTTTGTTCGACCACT
>ERZ773235.62-NODE-62-length-139392-cov-9.117980_pt1 | contig 139392 bp, 141 predicted proteins | sample MGYA00580522_ERZ773235 | MGnify/ENA primary metagenome ERZ773235 (study PRJEB29015, sample SAMEA2737797) | human gut metagenome | biome: human gut; feature: human-associated habitat; material: faeces | place: China | collected 2012 ... | reverse complement strand
TAGAAAAAGAAATAGAAATATTAGAAGAAAATATTAAAAACACAGAAAAAGAAATAAATGAAATAAAAAATAATATAGAAGAAAAAAATAAAATAAAAATAAAAGAAATAAAAAATAAATTTAATAATGAAATAGAAATTGATAATTTATTTAATTATAATTTAAAAGAAATAAATTATAATATCGATTATTTAGAAAAACAATTAAATTTAAATTTAATTAGAATAAATACTATTAATATAGAAGAAAAAAATATTAATGAAAAATTAGATAATAAAATAGCATGTGAAGAAAAACTAGAATATTTGTATGAACAGAAAAAAGAATTAGAAGAATTAAATAAAATAATTAATTTAGCAAAAGAAACATTGGAGGAATCTTATGATGAAATAAAAAAGAATATAACACCAAAATTCACAAAAGAATTATCAAATAACATAGAAATGATTTCTGATGGGAAATATAAAAAAGCAAACTTTAACTCAGATACAGGATTAACAATAGAAGCAGAAAACGGAGAATACATAGAATGTAATAAATTAAGTATAGGAACAATAGATCAATTATATTTATCTCTTAGATTATCTGCAACTAAAGAAATAACAGAAGAAACTATTCCAATAATACTAGACGAAAGTTTTGCATATTTTGATAACCAAAGATTAGAGAATGTTATAAAGTATTTAGATTCTAATTATAATAACCAAATTATTATTTTTACATGTACAAATAGAGAAAAAGAAATTTTAGATAAATTAAATATAGAATATAATTTAGTTAATCTGTAAAATGTAAGTTGAAAAATCTGCAATAGTTGTGTATAATAATTAGGTTAAAAGGAGAGATATGTATGTTTGAAAAGCTAGAAGACGTAGAGAAAAGGTTTGAAGAGGTTAGTAAAAAAATTAGTGACCCAGAAGTAATTGCAAGACAAAGCGAGTGGCAAAAACTTATGAAAGAGCACGCTGCAATGGTAGATGTTGTAGAAAAATATAGAGAGTACAAAAAAGCAAATAAAGATTTAGAACAAGCAAAAGAAATGCTAAATGATAAAGAATTAAAAGAATTAGCAGAAATGGAAATAGAAGAAATAAAAGAAAAATTACCTAAAATAGAAGAAGAATTAAAAATATTATTAATTCCAAAAGATCCAGATGATGATAAAAATATAATCTGCGAAATAAGGGCAGGTGCTGGAGGAGAAGAAGCAGCATTATTTGCAGGAACATTATTTAGAATGTACTCAATGTATTCAGAAAATAGACATTGGAAAATAGATGTACTTAATGAAAATGAAACAGGACTTGGCGGATATAAAGAAATAACATTTATGGTTACAGGTAAAGGTGCATATAGTAGACTAAAATTCGAAAGTGGAGTTCATAGAGTTCAAAGAGTTCCAGATACAGAAAGCAGTGGAAGAATTCATACATCAACAGCAACAGTTGCAGTATTGCCAGTTGTAGAAGATGTAGAAATAGAAATAAATCCAGCAGATGTAAAAATGGAAGTGTTTAGAGCATCTGGGGCAGGTGGACAACATGTAAATAAAACATCATCAGCAGTAAGATTAATACATGAACCAACAGGAATAGTAGCAGAATGTCAAACAGAAAGATCACAAACTCAAAATAGAGAGTATGCAATGAGATTATTAAAATCTAGAATATATGAACAAGAAAAAGCAAAACAAGACGCAGAACTTGCAAACGAAAGAAAATCACAAGTTGGTAGTGGAGATAGAAGTGAAAAGATAAGAACATATAACTACCCACAAGGAAGAATTACAGACCACAGAATAGGAATGAGTATATATCAAATGGAAAACTTCTTAAATGGTGGATTAGATGAAATGATAGACAATCTAATTGCAGCAGACAGAGCAGAAAAATTGAAAGGTGAATAATGTTGGAAAAATAATCCAGAAAACTGCAAAAATATGAGGTGAAATATAAGATTGGAAACTGATTCAAAAGAAAGAAAAGAAATAGAAGAATTTATTACAAAACATGAAAGAGCTCACTTTTTACAATCTCCAGAATGGGCAAAAGTAAAATCAGAGTGGAAACATGAAGAGATTATATTACATGACGAAAATGGTAAAATAAATGCATACTTAAGTGTGCTATTAAGAAAAGTTCCTGTTTTAAACAGATATATAATGTATGCACCAAGAGGACCAATATGTGATATATATAATGAAAAAATAATTAAAGAGTTAGCAGATGAAATTAGAAAAATTGCAAAAAAATATAAAGCATTTATATTTAGAGCAGATCCAGATGTTTTAGTAGATGACGAAGAGTTTAAAAGAATAATAAAAGAAGCTGGAATAAAAGTAAAACAAAATATTAAAAGTGTAAATGATGTAATACAACCTAAATATGTATTCAGATTAAATCTAACAAATAAAACAGAAGAGGAAGTGTTACAATCATTTCATCAAAAAACTAGATACAACATTAGATTATCAGCAAGAAAAGGCGTTACTGTAAGAGTTGGAACAAAAGATGATTTACCAGAGTTTTATAAAACAATGAAAGAAACTGGAAGCAGAGATAACTTTATAATTAGAAGCATTGAATATTATGAAAAAATCTATGACTGCCTGGGACCAGAACATGTTAGAATAATGTTAGCAGAATATGAAGGAGAAGTTATTGCTGCAACAATGCCTATATTATATGGAAATAAAGTTTGGTATTTATACGGTGGAAGCAAAAATGAAAAAAGAAATTTAATGCCTAACTATTTACTACAATGGGAAATGATAAAATGGGCATTAGAAAATAAATGTGATGTATATGACTTTAGAGGAATTTCAGGATTTAAAGATGAACATTCAGATTCTTATGGGGTATATAAATTTAAAAAAGGATTTAATCCAGATTTTACAGAATTCATAGGAGAAATCTATATAATATTTAACCCAATAGTGAATAATTTATTTAAAGCGATGTCATATATATATAGAAAAATCGGCTACTTGAAAAATAAATAATGATAAATGGTCAGAGATAGAACTCTTAGGGAAAGCAATTTTTGCAGGTTCTAATATCTGACTTTTATTATTACGAAAACATTACGAAAATATTACAAAAATGTAACATTTTCTATTGACTTTTTACCTAAAATATAATATTCTAATAGCAGCAAAAAAATATACTGTAAAAATGGAGGAATTTGTCTTGGCAATCGGTGATATAATTGTAGGTATCGACATAGGAACATCCAAAGTAAACACAAGCGTTGGAGAAGTTAATAGCTTTAACCAGATTGAAGTTATAGCAACAAGTGAATGCAAATGCTTTGGAATGAAAAAATCAAAAATCACAGATGAAGAAGAAATAGCTGCTGCAGTTGCAAAAACAATAAAATCTGCAGAGGAAGAAGCAAATATAAAAATACATTCAGCTTATGTTACAATACCAGGTAAATACGTTACAATTGTACAAAATAGTATTGTAAAAGAAGCAAAAGATAAATATGCTGGAATATCAACAAGAGATGTCACATCTGCAATAATGCAAGTTAGAGATATTGATATACCAGAAAATCAAGTTTTAATAGATATTATTGCAAATCAGTTTATATTAGACAATGGTAGAATGATAGACGATCCAGTAGGAAGCCTAAGTTCATCATTTACAGTAAAAGGACAAGTTATATTAGCAGATAAAGAATATGTAAAACAATTAACAAGTGTTTTCAAAAAAGCAGGTATAGAAATAGATGGAATAGTTCCAAACGTGCTTTCTGAAAGAGGGCTTGTGCTAGACAAAAATGAATTAACAGATAATGTAATGATATTAGATATTGGAGCAGGAAATACAGACATAGGTGTGTTTGAAGGAAATACTTTTATTTATACAAACACAATTCCTTTAGGTGGAGATAATATTACATCAGACATTGCTTATGTTTTTAACATAACAGAAGAAGAAGCAGATAGATTAAAAAAACAATATGGACTAGCATTAAAATCATTTATAGATAACGATACAGACATAATTTTAAATACATATAAAGGTGAAGAAAGAACAAAAACAATAAAAAGCTCAGAACTAATAGAAGTAATAGAAGCAAGAGTAGAAGAAATGTTCTCATTAGTAAATAAAGATATAACAAATGCAGGAGTAAAATCAAATATAAATAATGTTGTACTAACAGGTCAAGGAATTACAAATATAAGCAGAAGTGACGTAGCAGGAAAAATAACATTAAATATACCTGTTAAAATATCAACTGGAAGACTAGTAAGTACAATAAAACCAAATTATAGATCTAGCTATGCATTAATTAAATATATTGCATCAAGACCATTTGCAAAAACTGTTTCTAGCAGTATTGACACAGTATCTGATGAAAATATATTTAGAAATATTTTAGAAAGAATAAAAGAATTTTTCTATTCATAATTAAGTTTTAAATTTTAAAAAAATATATTTGGAATAAAAAAGAAGTGCGAAAAAAACTTTAAAATTCCAAACCCAAAATGAAGGAGGATTAACACTATGATGGAAACAGATTACGATGAAAACAATAATTACATGATGGACGGAACAGCAACAATAAAAGTTATAGGTGTAGGAGGAGCAGGAAATAATGCTATAAATAGAATGATTGAATCAGGAATTAAAGGTGTAGAATTTATAGCAATAAATACAGATAGACAAGCTCTTCAATTATCAAAAGCAAGTTCTAAAATTCAAATAGGAGAAAAACTAACAAGAGGACTTGGAGCAGGAGCAAATCCAGAAATCGGTATGCAAGCAGCAGAAGAAAGCAAAGCTGAAATAGCAGAAATATTAAGAGGAGCAGATATGGTGTTCGTTACAGCTGGTATGGGAGGCGGAACAGGAACAGGAGCAGCTCCAATAGTTGCAGCAGCAGCAAAAGAATTAGGAATATTAACAATAGGTGTTGTAACAAAACCATTTACATTTGAAGGAAAGAAAAGACTTACTCAAGCAGAAAAAGGAATTGTAAATTTAAAAGAAAAAGTTGATACACTAGTTGTAATACCAAATGATAAATTATTACAGATAATTGATAGAAGAACATCAATTGTAGAAGCTTTTAAAATGGCTGATGATGTTTTAAGACAAGGTGTTCAAGGTATATCTGATTTAATATCTGTACCAGGATTAATTAACTTAGACTTTGCAGATGTTAAAACAGTAATGCTAAATACAGGTATGGCTCATATGGGTATAGGTAGAGCTAGTGGAGAAAACAGAGCAGAAGATGCTGCAAAACAAGCTATCCAAAGTCCATTACTAGAAACATCAATAGAAGGAGCAAGAGGAGTTATAATAAATATTACAGGTGGAAATGATTTAGGATTACAAGAAGCAAATACAGCAGCAGAATTAGTACAAAGAAGTGTTGATCCAGAAGCAAATATTATATTTGGTGTAGTTACAGATGAAAGTTTAGGAGATGAAATTTCAATTACAGTTATTGCAACAGGTTTTGAACAACAAGAACCACCAATTTCAAGCATAGGAGTTGAAAACTTAGTAACAAATACATGGAATAAAAAAATAAACTCAATACCAACTCCAGTAGAAAATAAAGACAATCAAAATGATTTAGACATACCTTCTTTCTTAAGAAAAAAAGGAAATAAATAATAAGGAAAAATCTTAAAAATCGCTAAAAGAAAAGTCGATTTTTCATAAACAATAATTATTAAAATAAAAATGAATAAGAAATAATCTAAAATAGTAGATTATTTCTTTTTTTCGCCTTCACAAAATGACACATTATTTAAACAAACAGTAGTACAATATTTAGCACAGATTAGTATTCACAACTGTAATTTGTGTAAAAGAATACGAGGTGACCTATTGACCATATATATAGATATAATTTTTTTAGAAAATTTATTTATGAATTATATTATTATATTTGCAACTGGAATAATTATAAAAGCACCAAAAAAAATAATTAGAACCCTTGTAGCTAGTAGTATAGGAAGTGTTTATGCAGTACTTTCATATATATCAGTACTGGAAATATGTTCCAACATATTTTTAAAAATAATACTTTCTATTGCCATGGTATATATTGCATTCAAACCATTAAATATAAAATTGTTTTTTAAAGAGTTTATAATATTTTATTTAACTTCATTTACATTTGGAGGAGTGGCTTTTGCACTTTTATATTTTGTAAGTCCACAAAACATATTAATGGAAAAACGGTGTGTTAATTGGTACATATCCAATAAAAATTGTACTAGCAGGAGGAATGGTTGGATTTATTATTATAACAACAGCATTTAAAAACATAAAAGGAAAATTAAGCAAAAAAGACATGCTTTGCAATATCAAGATAAATATAAACTCAAATAGTGTGTATACAAAAGCAATACTAGATACAGGAAACTTTTTAAAGGAACCAATTACAAAAATACCAGTAGCAGTTGTAGAAAAAGACGTATTAAAAGGAGTAATACCAGAAAAAATATTAAACAATCTATCAAATATTATAGAAGGGAAAGAAATAGATTTAGGAGACTACCTATCAAAAATAAGACTAATACCATTTATGTCATTAGGGAAAGAAAATGGAATGCTAATAGGAATAAAAGCAGATGGACTAACAGTAAATACACAAGAAGATGTAGTATTTATAAAAAATATAGTAATAGGTATATATGATGGCTCTTTAAGCAAAACAGGAAAATATAGAGCACTAATAGGTCTAGAACTTTTAGAAAACAAAGGAGGAAACAAAGAGGATGAACATATTAGAACTGTTAAAATTTAAAATTAGTACAATCTATGTTAAATATTTAAACAATGAGGAAATAGAAAATCTGCCGATTTTTTATATAGCAGGTAGTCAAAAATTACCTCCGCCATTAAGTTCGGATGAAGAGGAAGAATTATTAATTAAACTAGAAAATAAGGATTTAGAAGCAAGACAAATCTTAGTAGAAAGGAACCTAAGATTGGTAGTATATATTGCTAAAAAATTCGAAAATACAGGTGTAGGAATAGAAGATTTAATATCAATTGGAACAATAGGATTAATGAAAGCAATAAATACATTTAATATAAGTAAAAACATAAAACTTGCTACCTATGCTTCTAGGTGTATAGAAAATGAAATCTTAATGTATCTAAGAAGAAGTAACAGAATAAAAGGTGAAATATCAATAGATGAGCCACTTAATCAAGATGGTGATGGAAATGAATTACTGCTTTCAGACATTTTGGGAACAGAACCAGATATTACTTCTAGAGGAATAGAAGACGAAGTGGATAAAGTATTACTAAAAGCCTCAATAGAAAAACTAAGTAATAGAGAGAAAAATATTATGGAATTAAGATTTGGTTTTATTAGTGGAACAGAAAAAACACAAAAAGAAGTGGCAGATATGCTAGGAATTTCGCAAAGTTATATATCAAGATTGGAAAAGAAAATTATGAACAAGATGAAAAAGGATATATTAAGCAAAACAGGATAGAGCTTTACTCTATCCTTCCTCCAAATCAGTTACATTTTCTAAACCAGAAATTTCTGTAAAAACAGAATTTATATTTACGTCCTTATGGTATCTGAAAAATAATTGAATATCAGTTATATTTTCTTCATTTGGTTGACCATTTTTTATTTTTTTAATATTAATACTATATTTATCTAATATTTTTTGTATTTCAGGTAAAGTATTTGTATAATCCTTAACAGTAAGAGTTAAAGAAACATTATTAAAATGGTCTAATGTTTCAGATAAATTGTAAGAATGAGAAAGAATAATATATACAAGTACTGTTCCAACAATTCCACCAATATAAAATCCTGCGCCAATACTAAGACCAATACAAGTAACTGCAAGTAAACTAGATGCAGTAGTTAATCCCTTTACATTAAAGCCATCTCTTAAAATAGTACCAGCACCAATAAATCCAATACCAGAAAGTAATTGAGCTGGTATTCTAGATGCATCAACAGAATAATTGTTGCTTAAATATTCACCACAAAGCATTATAAGTACTGCACTTACTCCAATAAGAGAGTGCGTTTTAAAGCCAGCAGGTTTATTTACAGATTCTCTTTCTGCACCAATAAAGCCTGCTAACAAAAAACCTAAAATAAGCCTAATTAAAACTTCAAACCAAAATGATGAAATAATAGCATAAAAAATCGACATTAAAAACCTCCTTTTAATATTATAAATATATTATAATTTAATAATTAAATAAATAAAAGTAGATTATTTAAAATATTTACTAGTTTCTTCTAAATTGCAGAAATTATTTTGCCTAAAAACTTCATAAGCAACAATAGCAACAGAATTAGATAAATTAAGAGAACGTAAGGTTTCTCTCATTGGAATTCTTATGGTATTTTCTAAATGTTCTTTTAATAAACCTTCTGGAAGTCCTTTGGTTTCCTTTCCAAACAAAAGAAAAACTTCATCTAATTTAGAATAATTAACATCAGAATAACAATGTTGCCCCTTTGTTGTAACTAAAAACATATTATTATTTACTGGATATTTTTTCAAAAAAGCAGATAAAGAATTATGTTCTTCTATGTCTAATTTATCCCAATAATCAAGACCAGCTCTTTTTACATATTTATCAGAAATTTCAAAACCTAAAGGCTTTACCAAATGCAATTTAGCACCAATTGCAGCACAAGTTCTTGCAATATTGCCTGTGTTTTGAGGAATTTCTGGTTCTACTAAAACTATATTTAAATTCATAAAAATCCCTTCCTTAAAAAACTGAATATAATTATAACATAGAATTGAAGAACAGTAAAATAAATTGGAATTTGTTTGACTTTTGTATTTTGAAATGCTAAACTCTTAATAATAAGGAAGGAATTAAATGAAAAATCAAAATAAAATAAAAATAATTAAAATAACATTAACAGTTGTAATATTAGTAGCACTAGCAATATTTTTTTGGAAAATTGCTCCATTTATGATGGATCTATCTACAACAGAAGGACAAATAGCTTTTAAAAACAAAATAAATAGCATGGGATTTTTAGGATTGCTATTGCTATTTAGTTTGCAAGTATTGCAAATATTATTAGTAGTATTACCAGGAGAACCATTTGAAGTGCTTGCAGGAATGTGTTATGGTACATGGGGTGGATGGTTATTTATAATACTATCTGTACTTATTACTACAATAATAATATTCTTTTCTGTAAGAAAATTAGGAGAAAAATATTTATATAATTTCTTCAAAAAAGAAAAAGTAGAAAAAGTAATGAATAGTAAACTACTAAAAAACGAAACAAACTTAGAAATTATTTTATGCCTAATATTTTTCTTGCCAGGAACTCCAAAAGATTTATTTGTATATATTGGAGGACTTTTACCAGTAAAACCGTTAAGATTTATATTAATAGCAACACTTGTAAGATTTCCATCTGTAATTACATCTACAATGGTTGGAGCAAATATTTCTAATGGAAATTGGAAAACAAGTTTATTAATATATTTAATTACATTTGTAATAACGGCAATAATTTTAGTAATACTTAAAATAAGAGATAAAAACAAAGAATTAATAGAAATTATAAAATAGAGTACAAAAAGAGTACAAAAAAAGGACTTTTAGTCCTTTTTTTGTACTCTATTTTAATAGTTTATTCATATTACACATAAATATAATACTTTCTATTATATCCATAATAGAATAAGCAATTAAGATAACTCCTAATGTAACTAATATTGTACCAGGTGCAAACATTACATAAACACCAGCAACAAGTATTAAAATAGATAGAAGTAAACTTAAAATCCAGTAGCCAGTGTCAGCTCCTTTAAGTCTTACAGAAAGGTCTAATCTTGCTATACCACTTAAAATTATCCATATACCTATAATAATTCTAAAAAATGAAGCAATTGCATTACCACTAACTGTTACAAGTATACCTAAAATTATACATAAAGCACCATATATAAGTCTGTAATCATAAAATAGATAATCATCTTTTGATGTAAAATAAGATATGACTTTAACAATTCCAATAGCAATAAGTAATACACCAATTACATAAGAAACTGCTTGAACCATAGCATCTGGATTTACAACAAGTAAAACACCTAAAAGTAAAAATACTATTGAAGATAGTATAGATGTAAAGCCTGCTCTTTTTAATAAATCTTTCATTTCTCTCCCTCCATTCCGCCAAGATTATATCACTACTTAAAAATAAAAACAATGGGGGAAAAGGGGTCTGACCCCTTTTTCCCCACAGATTACAAAAGTTGATTTTTTTCGAGTTTTATTGTATAGTATTGTGCGAGGTTGATATTAATGAAAATTTTGATAGTTATAGACCAATTTGATGATGCAAATAATGGTACAACAATTTCTGCAAAAAGGTTTGCAGAAGGGTTAATGAATTTAGGACATGAAGTATATGTTGTAAGTACAGGAAAACCAGCAAAAAACAAATATGTAGTTAAAAAATTACCACTACCTATAATAGTTTCCAAAATAATAAAATCTCAAGGAATGACATTTGCTGTCCCAAACAAAGATGTATTAGAAGAGGCTATTTCAAAAGTTGATGTGGTCCATTTTTACATGCCATTTTTCTTATCTTATGAAGCGCTAGAAATAGCAGAAAAACTGGGAACACCACGTACAGCTGCTTTTCATGTACAACCAGAAAATATAACATATACAATAGGACTTGGAAAAAATACAAAAGTTAATGATAAAATATATATCTTTTTTAGAGATAAATTTTTCAATAAATTTAAACATATTCATTGCCCAAGTAACTTTATAGCAAATGAATTAAAAGAACATGGATATACTGCTAAAACTTATGTAATATCAAATGGAGTAGGTCCAGAATTTAAATATAGAAAAAATGAAAAAAGTCCTGAATTTAAAGATAAATTTGTAATTACAATGATAGGAAGATTATCAAATGAGAAAAGACAAGATTTAATATTTGAAGCAATTTCAAAGTCAAAATATAGTGATAAAATTCAATTAGTACTTGCTGGGAAAGGACCAAAATATAACAAATATAAAAAATTAGGAGAAAAATTAGTAAATGAACCAGTAATAAGCTTTTTTGATAAAGAGCACTTATTAGAATTACTTGGAATGACAGATCTTTATATACACTCAGCAGATGCAGAGATAGAAGCAATATCTTGTATAGAGGCATTTGCATGTGGAATAGTTCCTATAATTGCAAACAGTCCAAAATCTGCAACTCCTCAATTTGCATTAGATGACAGAAGTTTATTTGAGGCAGGAAATAGTGATGATTTAGCTAAAAAAATTGATTATTGGATTGAAAATGAAGCTGAAAGAAAACAAATGGAAACAAAATATGCAGAACATGCAAATGAGTATAGAATAGAAAAAAGCATGAAAAAAATAGAAGGAATGTTTGAAGATGCAATTAGAGAATATAGCAAGAATTAGAAAGTTAAATTAAAATCTGGAACATATTCTTCTTCATGGCTTCCCAATTCTTGAATATATCCATTTTGCAAATCTAGAGAATATAAGTAGTTTAAAACTTCCTTATATTCTTTTTTATTTAATTTTCTGTTTATTAAAGAATCATTTTTTGCTTTATAAGTTGGAAAATATTGAGCCATTACACTTATATATATATCTTTTGGCAAATTTTCATTAATCCATTTTAAGATATTTTTTGTATTTTGAATATGATTTGGAAGAACTAAATGACGAATAATAACTCCTTTTTGAATAATTCCATTATCATCAAAAACAGCATTTCCAACTTGTGAGTACATTTCTTTTATAGCGTTTGCTGCAACTTCAAAATAATTATTCACATTAGAATACTTTTTAGACAATTCATTTGTGTAATATTTTAAATCAGGTAAATAAACATCAATATAGCAATTTAACATTTTTATTGTTTCTACATTTTCGTATCCATTAGAATTATATATAATTGGAATTTTTAACCCAGTTTTTCTTGCAAGTTTAATAGCCTCAATTATTTGGTACACATACATTGTAGGTGTTACTAAATTTATATTGTGAGCACCTTTTTCTTGTTGTTTAATAAAAATATCAGCAAGATTTTGTATAGTAATTTCTTTACCTTTTCCGTTCTTGGCTAATCTCATAGTTTTGGCAATATATACAATTTAAATTGCAATTAGTAAAAAACACTGTTCCAGAGCCGTTGGTTCCACTAATACAGGGTTCTTCAAACATATGCAAAGATGCAAGTGCAATCTTTAATGTATTATCACACTTACATCTACCTTTTTTTCCTTCTAATCTATTAACTTTACAATTATGTGGGCATAGAGTACAACTATTTAACATCTTTTAGTCCTTCTTTAAATAAATTGATTGTGATGGATATGCAAGACCTATTTTTGCTTGATTTACCATATCTAATAAAGTGTAATTTATTTCTTCTTTGAATTTTAAATAATCAACGTATTCTAAAGCACTAGTTTTTAAGTCAATTGATAAATCAATTCCATCAGCAGAAATTGTTTCAAAAAATACTTTTACAGTTTCATTAATAACTTGTGGGTGAGTTGTTAAAGCTAATTTTATATTTTCTGTTAATTGAGTTACTTTTTCTAAAGGAGTATCTAATTCAAGTGTAAGTACAATACGGAATCTTCTACAATCTCTTTTTGATGAATTTATAATATTATTATCTGTTAAAGCACTGTTTGGAAGAACTATAACTTGATCATCAGCATTTCTTATTCTTGTTGTCCTAAATGTAATATCTTCTACAGTTCCAGAAAGATCACCAACAGTAATGTAATCACCTATTTCAAAAGGTCTATCAGATATTATAGAAATACCTGCTAAAAAACTTTTTGCAATATCTTGGGCAGCGAGTGCAATTACAACACTACTAATTCCAAGACCTGTTGCTAAACCACCTAAGTTATAACCAAGTTCAGTAATTAAAATAAATCCAGCTATTATATAAATTAATGCCTTAGCTACTTTGCTAAAAAAGTTAATTGTTGTGTCATTTCCATTAAAGTTAAGTTTTTCACGTAATTTAGCAAATGATTCAGAATTTGAATCAAATAAATTAGAAAATCCTTTTGTAGCAAGTAATATAACACATATTTTAAATATTTTAGTTATAACAGCAAAAACATCTGCTGGTAATTTTAAAACCATAAATCCAATGTATATTCCAAGAATAACAAAGAATGATTTTAATGGTTTATAAAATCCATTATTTTTAATTTTATTTTTATCTTTAACTTTAAATTTAAACATCTTTACTATCATATATGCAATGGGCGAGCTTATTATTTTAAAAATTACAATAATCGCTAGTCCTATTCCAATATCTACTGCATTTTCAATAGTAAGATTTTTAAAGAAGTCTAATATTTCATTTAAAAATTTCATATTTATCACCAATAACTATATTACCATATTTTAGAGTAATAAACAAATATATTAATCATAAAATTTTAAGAGGAGGTATTTATGAGAAAGATTTTTTTAAGTATATTGCTAGTGGCAATAATTGCAACAATTAGCACTCAAGCATTTGCTTTCTCGCAATCATCAGAGAAGCTATATAACGGAATAGATGTAAGTGAGTGGCAAGGGAATATAGACTTTGGAGAAGTTGCAAGATCCGGGATTGATGTAGTATATATTAGAGCAAGTGAAGGAAGAGGCTATGTTGATCCATATTTTAGAGAGAATTACGAAAAGGCAAAAGCAAATGGATTAAGAATTGGTTTTTATCACTTTTTAACAGCAACAAATGTGGCAGAAGCAAAAGAAGAAGCGGAATTTTTTGTTAGCAATATAAAAGGTTTAGAACCAGACTGCAGATTGGCAATGGATTTTGAGGTATTTGATGGCTTAGGCGTTAGTGCAATAAACGAAATTTCAAGAGTATTTTTAGAAACGGTAGAAAAATTAAGTGGTAAAGAATGCGTAATTTATAGTGATGCATATAATGCAAGAGCAGTATTTAGTAAAGAATTAGCAGATGATTACCCTATTTGGGTTGCAGATTATTTTGTAGAAGAACCAGAAAGTAATGGCAAATGGAAATTTTGGGTAGGTTTTCAATATTCAGATAGAGGTAGAATAAATGGGATAGATGGAAATGTAGATAGAGATTATTTTACAAATGGAGTATTTTTAAATAATGTGTCACAAATTCCAAAAGATACAGTAACAGATAAAAATCAAGAATTTAAATATATTAGGGTTAGCATGGGAGAAACGTTAAGTGGTATTGCAATTAAATACAATACTTCATATCAATACTTGGCAAGAATAAATAACATAATAAATCCAAACTTAATTTATGTTGGTCAAGAACTGAAAGTTCCAATACTAGGTGACTACAAGATACATGATACCAGCCACAGGTTGTATATAGTAAGAAGAGGAAATACTTTAACACAAATAGCAAGAGAATATGGAGTAACTATAGAAAGTATTGTAGAATTAAATGATATAGCAAATCCAAATTTAATTTATGTTGGAGAAACATTAAGAATACCGACAATAAACAACTAAAATTTGCTTTTACTTAAAATGTGTGTTATACTTTATGTATACTAAAAAAGGAGGCTTTTTTATGTACAAAGAAAACACTAACCATATTTATCTTCGGGAATATAAAAACCGGGATAAAGTAACAATTGGTAGGTGCGTAGCACACAGAATACCATTTGGACCAGCGAAGTTGAAAGATGAAAGAATCAATGATATGGTTCCGCAAGTAAACAATGACTATACATTGATAATTGCAGATAAGAGATCTGACAATATGTTGGGAGTAATTCAGTTTTATGAACTTGAAAATACTGTTTCAACAGATATTTGGATGTTCCCTTGGTATGAAGATAATAGCCCATTTGCTACAGAGGCTGTAGAGGAGTTCATTAATTATTTGAAAGAAAACGAACCTGAAGTAAAAAGAGTTCGTATGTGTGCCACTGGCGATAAGCCCCAATTTATGGCGGCTGCTGTTAGAAATGGCTTCAGAAAAACTGATGACAATGAAAAAGAATGGGAAGTTAGAATTAGCTAAGTGTGCTTGCTGGTCTGGAGTTCCAGACCAGCATTCTTAATTTAAAAAAAGATGAATATTTTTTGAATAATGGCATAAAATGTATAAAGTAGATACATATTTTTACGAAAGTGTTGACAAATACGCAAAAGAAGAGTATACTAATACAGTAGTAAAAATTAAATATCGCGGGGTGGAGCAGTTGGCAGCTCGTCGGGCTCATAACCCGAAGGTCGATAGTTCGAGTCTATCCCCCGCAACCAAAGCAAAAAAGCATTTGCTAGATTTTAGCAAGTGTTTTTTTAGTGTATTTTGGCCATAGCCAGAATGAGATGTAATGGGATTTTTTTATATATGGAACAGAACAGGAGACTAAATAAACAAGAAGTAAATAAAATAATATAGAAAAAATGATTTTTCAAGTGTAAAAATTTTAAAGAAGTTGACATAACAGCAGAACAATAGTATAATATAAATATATTATTTAAGGAGGAGAATACTCATGATTTCAGACATTATGAGAAGAATTTCTATGCTTAACACTTTGAAAAATCCAACAGAGAAGGAAATGGAGGAATTAGAATTTTATAAGATAATAATGAGAGCCATAATTATTATTTTTCGGTCAAAGAATTATATGACAATGACTCCCATCAAGCTTTCTAATTGTTCTGTAAAATCTGCAAAAGAATTTGCAAAGCCTCTTGGATTGCACATTGTAGAGAGCAAAGACGGTTTATATTTATCATTCGCAAAGGAGGTAGAAATTTAATATCCTCAGTCTCGACTTTAAAAAGGTCGAGATTTTTTTATAAAATTTATAAGAAAACTTATTAAAAATTAAAGTTATATGTTATAATACAAGTGTAAAAATGTAAAAAGAATTGGAGTAAAAATAAAATGACACCATTAGAAGAAATATATGATTTATTAGATAAAAAGTTAAATTTAAGTAAAGAAGAAATAGATCAAGCAGTAGAAACAAATATCTACTTAAAAAAAGTAATAGCACCAGATGTTTATCAAGTTATAAAAAAATTTGAAAGTTTTGGATTAGAAGATAGTGAAATTGCTCAAATTGCAAAACGAAATCCATGGATGCTAACAGAGAGCTTTGAAAGAATAAAATATTTAAAAGAATTTTATGGATTAGTAGATTTAACAGAATATAAAGAATTATTAATAAAACAACCAATAGCAATGTCAGTTAATCCAATAGAAGTAAAAGAAGTAATTGAAAAATTACAAAAACAAGGAAAAACAAACGAAGAAATTAGAAATATATTAATAAACAATTTTACAGAACATATATCATTGTAAAATAGGAGAAAAAATGTCAAAAGAAGAATTAGAAGAAGTAATTGAATATGAAGATGAATATTATGAAGAAAATTTTATAGAAGAGCAAGAAGAATTAAGTGACAACGATCAAGTAGAACAAGATAGTAAAGGACAAGTTAAATTCAAAAGTGTAAATCATCATAAAAGAGCAGAAGCAAACGAAGTAGAATCAGATGGAGAAACAGCAACATATGCTAATTATGCATTAGAATATTTTGGATATAGATGTGCTTTGTCAGGGGAGAAATTTGTTGCTTTTGATAATGCTGTGGAAAGAGAAGGAAATGCTAAACTAACAACAAATTTATCAGCAGAACATATAGTGGCATTAACAACAGGTGGAAATGATATAATTCCTAACATAGTTCCAACAGTATTACAATATAATCTTCAAAAAAATGGGTATTACATATTAGATTGGTGGCCAAAAGCAAGAAATATAGAAGGAAAGCCGATATATAACGAAGAAAGACTATTAAAACTTGTAAACTATATGCTAAAAAGCTTGCAAATAAGAAAAGAATTAGGAATAAAAGAAAGACCAAGAGAGTACAAAAAAAGATTATTAAAACCAAATGCTATTGATGAGTATTTAGCACAGGGAGAAATAGCAAGTGGATTAATATCAGATGTAATAACAGCAACAGAAGATGACATAGATGGTAAGAAGATATTAACTAAGATACCAGAAAGCGAAGGATCAATACCAAGTTTATCAGAACAAAAAGAAAATGAAATAAAAATAACAGAAGAAATGTTTTTGGTTGATGCAATTGACGTATTGGAAAGAGAAAAAGATATACCACAAGAAATAATTGAAAGTCTAAAAGAGTTATATAAAGAAGTAGAAGGAGAAATCCCATTTGAAGTAGAAGTAAGAAGAAATATATTATCTGTATTAAAAGAAATGGGAATCGAAGAAAACAAATATATAGTCGCAAATACACTTTTAATAAATACAAATTTATTAGAGAAGGCAAGAGAAAACAAAGAAGCAATACAAAATATTATAAAAGAATATTTAAAAAAACAAATAGAAGAATTAAGAGAAGTATTAACAGAAGATCAAATAAAGATAGCAATAAGTAATATGCCAAATGTACTATTTGAAGAAACAACTAGAAATAGAATAAAGTTTTGGAAAGACACAAGAGGAGAAAATTTCGAGGAAATATTGCAAAGAGGAGGAGAAAATTCAGCAGATAGTTTTATAGATAATATTATAAAATTACAAATGCTAGGAGTAGATACTAATAAATTAGTGCAAGGAGATACAATAGAAAGTCTAACAAAAAAATCAGAGATACCAACGGAAAGGCTAGAAGAAGCAGGTCTTAATCCAAAAGATAATATAGGAAACAAAAAAAATAAAATTGCAGTATACTATAAGAAGGAACAAAAAGGTGAGAAACCAAAAGGAACACCACCAACACAAGAGCAAGTAGAAGAATTATTAAAACTAGGGATATCATTAGAATCAATAAATTCAACAGAAGAATTTATTAGTCAAATAAAAATATTACAAGAGCTAGGAGTAGATACTAATAAATTAGTGCAGGGAGATACAATAGAAAGTCTAGCAAAAAAATCAGGGATACCAACGGAAAGGCTAGAAGAAGCAGGTCTTAATCCAAAATATAATATAGGAAGCAAAAAAAATAAAATTGCAGGGAACTATAGGCAGGAACAAAAAGGTGAGAAACCAAAAGGAACACCACCAACACAAGAGCAAGTAGAAGAATTATTAAAACTAGGGATATCATTAGAATCAATAAATTCAACAGAAGAATTTATTAGTCAAATAAAAATATTACAAGAGCTAGGAGTAGATACTAATAAATTAGTGCAGGGAGATACAATAGAAAGTCTAGCAAAAAAATCAGGGATACCAACGGAAAGGCTAGAAGAAGCAGGTCTTAATTCAAAAGATAATATAGGAATCAAAAAAAATGAAATTGCAATAAAATATAGGAAGAAACAAAAAGGTGAGAAACCAAAAGGAAGACCACCAACAGATGAACAAGTAAAAGAACTTTCAGAATTAGGAATTAGTTTGGAAGGTAATAGCAAGAAAAAAATTAAAGATACTGTACAACAAAACAAAAATAATTTATCTGAAGTTATGCAAGTAGGAAAAAGGTTGGAAGTGGAAATATTAATGGCAGAGAAAGTGGCAGAAAGGAGTACAAGTGATGGTAGAGGACAATAAAATAAAAAGTTATTACATAGAAAATACTAAATTTAGTAGAATTGCACTTGCACAAGTATATGAAATTCTTATTGAATATGAAGATGGAATAGAAAATGTTCCAGAGAATGTAATAAAATTTTTAGATGACAACAGAGATAAAGAATATGTTTTTGATTATGGAGATGATTTAGAAAACTTTAAATTAGAAAAAGATGCAGAAAATTTGTTAATATATATTTATACAAAATATTTAGCTCCAGAAGAAGAACGAAGAGTTATAGAAGATATTGCAAAAATGCAAGCTATTCAAAAAGAAAAAGAAAAACAAGAACAATTTTCAAGTGATGTGTTTAATTCTAATAGTGAAATAGAAGAGAAGATAAAAGAAAATGTTTTGCCAGTAGAATATAAAGAGTCTTTAATAAAGAAAATTCTAAGATTTTTTAAAAATATATTTAAAAGAAAATAAGGAGGAATTTTATGAGTCCAGAAAGAGAACTAAAAAGACATGTTAAAATATTAGAAGAAATACAAAAAGCTTCTAATAAAGAAGAACTACCAAATGTAACACTATCTAGCATTGCAAGGTATTTAGCAAGTAATGCATCTTTTGACAAAGTACATATAAGCCAAACTGCATTTAAGCCAGTTATAGATGCACTTGCAAAATACAATTATTTTAATGTACCAGAGGTAAAAATTGCATTTATGCAAGTCTTAAGAGAAAATTACGAAGGAAGAACAGAAGAAGAATATGAAGCATTATACACACAAATTTCAGAAGGAACAAGCATAGGAAATTATTTAGTAGAAATACAAGAAAGAGCAAAAAAACTAGAACAACTAGAAGAACTACAAGACTTAGAAAATCATAAACAAATTTTAAATCAAATAAAAGATGCATTCGAAATAAAAGAATTACCAAGTGTTGGAAGAGGTATATTAAATAGAAGAATACAAGAAGATACAAAAACCGATTATACAGACAGAATAGCAATTAGTAAATTACAAGAAATTTCTGATTGTATTTTAAGTAAAAAAGATGAACAAGAAATTAGAAAAGCAATTTTAAAAATGTGCGAGCAATTTGAAGCAAATGGAGAAGAAACCGAATTAGTGTATGAGCAAATAAGTTCCCAAATACTTTCAGATAAAAGGCTTGGATATATAGTAGAAGAAATAGAAAAAAGAGATGCAAAGGTTTTAGAAATATATAAAGATGATCATGAAAGAACAATGGAAAAAATAAAAGAAGCAAAAAGGATTAGCCAATTGCCACAAAATTTAACCTTTTCTACTTTAGCGGGTTATTTAAGTGGTAATACAACAATATATCCAAAAGCAGATAAAATCTCTAGTACAGAACTAAAAGATTTAACTGGGTTATTATTAAATGGAAAGACTTTTGATGATGAAGAAGTTAAGAAGGAACTTTTGAAAGTTGCACAAAATTCTTATCCAGAAAATTCAGAAGAAGCATATAATCTTTTATATGAAAAAATTGCAACACTTCCGAAAATAAATTATATGATAGAGGAAATAAATTATGCTCAATCAAGACAAGAAGAATTTATTGGAAGAAACTGTAGTAATGTTAATGTTTATTTTATACCAAACCCAAACACACCAGTAGATGGAGGAAGATTTTATAATTGCTACATAAATAGAGTAGATAATTTAGATTTAGGGGAAATATTACCATTAGATTTAGAATCCATTGTGCCTCCTGGAATGGATGTGGATAGTATAGAATGGTATGTACAAGAAAAGTATGACCCAACATTTAAAACAGCTGGAGGAATTATTTTAAATAAAGACGAAACAATAGGAAATGTAAGTATATTTAAACCTTCTGATGGAACAGTTGGAATAACACCAGAAGAAAAAGGAAAATATGAACAATTAAAAGAATTAAAAACACAAGTAAGTGAAATTATTAAAGATAGAAAAGAAAAAATGAAACAATTTGCAGATTTACAAAAAAGCTTATTTGCATATATGGATGACCAAGATGCAAAACTTGCAGAACTAGAAGAAAAAATAAGCCAAATACAAGGAGATGAAGAAATAGGAGAAGGAGAAACACCAGAAACAACACAGCCATCAGATAATGGAGAAGAAAGATAATAAGGAGGTTTAAAATATGGCACCTAAAATATTTTCTATAAATAAAAATGGAGAAAAAATAGATTATAATGTAATATTAACTTTTAAAAGTGAAATAACTAAAAAAGATTATGTGGTATATACAGACAATTCTTATGATGAAGAAAACAAATTAAGAATATATGCTGCAATATATAATCCACTAAGTAATGAATTCATTAAAGAAGTAGAAGAACAGGAAGAATGGGATGAAATATACAAACTTTTAGATAAAGTAATGTTATAATTCATATAATGACTAAAATTAAACAAAATTATAAAATGTGCTAAAAAATAATGATAAAGATATAAATAAATTGACCACTTTTTTGACCACAACCCAAACGAGAAATAATAGAAATATTAAGATATAAAAAATAAGTGTTGTTCTGGGAACCTTACAGAATAGCACTTTTTTAAATACTATGGAAATAATGAGATTTATCAGTTACACCTCATAACCCGAAGGTCGTAAGTTCGAGTCTTACCCCCGCAACCAAAGGATAAATACTTACAGTTTAAACGACTGTGGGTATTTTTTTATGCTAAAAAATGGTTGCGATAATGCTTTAAAATAGCATTCTTATGTCAAATTGGGGAATAATTGGGAAGTATTTTAACTTTTTGATTCCTCAAAAGACTATGTATATCAGTAAAAAACATGGAAATTTATAAAATGCTTTTTACTGATTCTATTTCCGACAAAGTAATTTTGTGATTTATTGAAAAAAGTAGTTTTTAGTTTGGTATTAATAAATTTTGTAATACATTTCCTGCACTTTTATTGTGGGAAATGATAGGATGCACATAAAAATTAAATGTTGTAGTAATTTGTGCATGACCTAGTCTTGCAGCGACAACTGCTACATCTATATTTTGCGATATAAGCAAAGTAGCATTTGTATGCCTTAAACCGTGAAAATTAATTACAGGCAGACCAATTTCTTTAACAAACTTAACAAACCATTTACTAATAGTAGATGGGTGCATAGGCTTACCATCTGACTGAACAAATAACCTATCTGAATTCGTCCATAATTCGCCGCAAATTGATTTTTGCGTTTCATACCATAATCTATATTCTTCAAGCAAAGAAAGAACGAAATCAGGAATTGCTACTTCTCTGATAGAACTTTCTGTTTTAGGTGTTTTAGTAAATACTCCTTTGTCTGCTAAATATTGACTTGACTTATTAATACTAACGATTCCATTTGTAAAATCAATATCAGACCATTCTAGTCCCATAAGTTCACCAAGTCTTACGCCAGTAAACAATGTTAAAGTTATTGCTGTTTTATATTTAATGTCATCTACAGATAGTTCATTAAGATTTGAAAGGAGAACTTTACATTGTTCATCATCATAATATCTTCTTTTTGGCTTTTTACTTTTAGGTGGTTGAACTCTTTCACAAGGATTAGAGAATAATAATTGCCAATATACAGCTCTATGAAGCATTGCACGAATTAATCTATGGTGCTCTAATATAGTTTTTTGAGATAAAGGTTTTAATGTTCTATAACCATTATTACATTTAACACGCCTTATTTGTGTATCTTTATCTAACATGTCGTAAAATTTCATTATATCAGTAGGCTTAATTTTATCTAGTTTAAAATGTCCAAGGTAAGGTAATATTCTTGATTCTAACATTCCTAAGTATCTTCTGTAGGTTGAAGGCGCTAGTTCCTTAGAACCATAATCTCTTTTCCATATTTCAGTAAATTCTTTAAATGTTATAGACTTACCCTCAATAACTGTTCCTTGTTCTACTTCAGCAACAAACTTTGCAAGTTCAATTTTTGCTTGTGCTTTAGTTCCATGAACTGTTTTAGTATGACGTATAGGCTTTCCATTTAAATTAAAACCATGACAAACTATTAACCTGTAACTATTTTTGCCTCTTTTTTCAATACTCCCGGCCATTACTCTGTTTCACCTCCTTTCGAATTACTTAATGGGTGGGAGAACATAATTGTTAACTGACAATATATTATCATAGCAGTTAACAAAATGCAAGACTTAATTTAGTATTAATATATATTGTAAAAATATGTAAATAAAATGTAGAAAAATGTCGAAAATATAAAACCATGAATTCGTTTGAAATACTGGATTATTTGCAGAAAATATGATATAATTTGACACAAGAAAGGAAGAAATAAGATGGAGAAAGATAATTTGAATGTAGACACAAAAGAAAATATAATTCAACTAAAAGATCATCCATCAGTAGTAGCATATTTAGAGTTCTTACAAAATGTTATAAGTAGAATGGGTGGAAATAGTGCGAATATTAAAGCATTAATAGCAGTTGTTTATACCATATTTATTACTATATTAATAGCTATAAAGGAATTAAAAGGATACTGGTGGGTCGGAATAATAATTGCTGTTGTAGGAATGATAATGGATTCATACTACTTGGCTTTTGAAAGAATGTATAGAAAAAGATATAATAATTTTGTAAAAAAACTTAATGATGGAAAATTAGATGAAAATGATATTTATAATATGAGTCCGAAAAATACAGATCTAAAATATGAAGTATTTGCCGTTATGTTAGAAGCAGTAAAATCCTTTTCAGTAATTGGATTTTATGTATTATTTATTGGTATTACAATTTTATTAAAATTTATTTAAGGGGATGATATTAATGAAGAATGTCTTTTTTAGTTTTCACTATGATAATGATGTAAATAGAGCAAATGTTGTTAGAAATAGTTGGGTAATTAGAGGAAATAAAGATGCAGGGTTCATAGATAAAGCAGAATTTGAAAAGATTAAAGCAAAAGGAAATAAGGCAGTTTATGATTGGATTGATGAACAATTAATAGGAACAAGTGTAACAGCAGTATTAATTGGTCAAGATACTTGTAATAGAGATTTTGTTAGATATGAATTACAACAAAGTTATAAAAAAGGAAATAAAATAATAGGAATTTTTATTCATAATATTAAAGATATGAGAACAGGATTAACATCACCTAAAGGCAACACAACATTTGGAAGTCTCGGAAAAGATTACAAAGGTGATGATGTATATTTTTATCAAATAGCTAAAACGTATGACTGGATAAATGATGATGGCTATAATAATTTTGGCAAATGGATAGAAGATTAATAAGGAGAAAAAAATGGGACATAAAATATTTGTATCCTATAAATATGCAGATGATAATGTGAAAAACTTGAAATTATTTGAAAATTCTACAGTTAGAGATTATGTAGATGAGCTAGAAAACAAAATTGATAATTCTAACCATATATTTAAGGGAGAAAGTGATGGAGAAGATCTATCAAATTTAAGTGAAGATGCGATATGGGAGAAATTAAAAGATAGAATTTATGATAGCACATTAACAATCGTATTTATTTCTCCAAACATGAAAGAAGATGGATTAGAAGATAGGGAGCAATGGATACCATGGGAAATATCATATTCTTTAAGAGAAACTAAAAGGAAAAATGAAGCGGGACAAGAAATAACAAGTAAAACAAATGCAATGATGGCGGTTGTTTTGCCTGATAGTAACAATTCCTATAATTATTATTTGGAAGATCATACATGTTGTTTTTCATTTTGTAGGACACATTATACAGGAAAGCTATTTAAAATAATAAGAGAGAATAAATTTAATATAAAAGAGTCAACACAAGTTGATTGCCAAAATAATTCAAGTAAAAAGATTTATTCTGGTGAATGCAGTTATATAAAGGCTGTGAAATGGGATGATTTTATCAATAATATAGATAAATACATTGATGAGGCATATGAGAGACAAGATAATATAGATAATTATAATATATGTAAAGAAGTATAAATAAAGGGGTTATAGCCTTTTATTTATTTTTTATAATTGTTTAGAAATTTTTAATTTTTCATAGTTTTTCTTATATTATTTAATATCTTTATTTATTTTATAAAAAAATATATTTAAAAATAAAAAAAGTATGTTATAATTAGTTCAAGAAAAATATATAGGAGAAATACAAATGAATGAAACTGAAATAGCAGAACAATTTGGTAATAAAGAGAATATGTATTATGGACATGGAATAGGTGCAGATAATCCAAAGGTAATTGACTCAATCTTTAAAAATGGTTTAAGATGTAGCCATGAAAGGCTATTTTTTACAACTATTGCATTTGGTGAAGGATCTGAACACTTATTTGAAGACCAACAAGAAACAATTAATAATTGGAAACATAAAGGATCAAAACAAATAATAATAGCTAGTTTACCCCAAAAATATCATATAATAAATGTGCCAAGGGGGCCACTTTATGGAAAAGAAACTTCTGCATTTTGCAATTATATTCCGCAGGAAGAAGCAACAAAACTTGGAATAGCACAAGGATATTATTTAAAACCAGAATTTGTTAGAGGAGTATATGATGCTAATGATGGAAGTTTTACTCAAAATGATAGATACTATGAAAATTTGACTCCAGAAGAACAAAAAGAATTATTTGATGAAGTAAAAAGGCAGTATATAGATTTATTAAAAGGAAGCCAATGGACATTAGCAGAATATGCAGAAATACTAGAAAGTAATGGATGGAAAAATCCACTAACACAAGAAGAGATTGCTCAAGCAGATAAGGAGGTATTTGAAGCAGAAGCATTAGAAGCACAATTGCAAAGTGTTGCAGAAAATTCACGAGCAGAGGATTTTAGTCAAACAACACAGGGAATTAAAGAGGGAGATTTAAATCCAGAGTTAGATGAAGAATTAGAATATACAGATGAAGGATGGTCAATGGATGATTGGGAATAAAGTAGAATATATACAAGCATATACAGAAATTAATTGTTTGTTAAGGTATTTTCCAAAACAATATATAAAAAAATTACCAAATAAATTAATAGAATTTATAGATAGAAACAGTAGTAAAAAATATGAAATTGATATAGATTATAAAGTTGGACTAGATAAACAAAATTTAAGTAAAAAAACTTACGATTTATTATCTGTTTTAAAGTATAACTATTGGTCAACAGAAGAAGAAAAAGAACATATTAGACAAAAATTAAGCCAAAATGAAATAGCATTTCAAAAGGAATTAAGTGAAAAATATAACACAGACAACTTATTTAAAACAAGGACCAAAGAAATAGAAACAAAAGAAGAAACTGTAGCAATGGTAGAATATAAAGAATCTATATTTACTAAACTATTTAATTTTATAAAAAATATTTTTAAACATAAATAATATAAAAATTAAGGAAGAGAATTAGTTCTCTTCCTTAATTTTTATATAGTGTTCAATTATTCTTATCTAACCACTTATCAAACTCATCATAAGTTTTCTTACCAGATTTTATATAATTAATAAATTGTTTAGCTTCTTTTTTCCATTTTTCATAATTAGTTTTATAATATTCAATATCTGGATTTCTCTTAGCAGCCATTGCTTTTTTAGCATATATTTGTCTGTATTTACCATATACAGGCTCTTCATTTTCTTTTCTTTTTTGGGATGTTTTGATTCCATATTCTTTACAGGTAATACCTTCTGTATATTCACCATTACAATATAAAGTGGTATTCTTATCAGAGAAGAAGTACTTTCCACAAACTTGGCATTTTTTTATATAATCAATATCATTTAATACTATATGATAAAGAATAATATAAAAATATGCAGATAAATTATTAGTTTTAAAATAATATTTATTGCCAACTATTTTTTTACCATTAGGATCATTTTTTGTCATAATGTTTATTAAAAAATTTTCATCAGATAAAGGATTAGAAATACCTTTTTGAATTTCACCCAAAAGTTCATTCATAAATTCTTCATCTGTAAAAGAAAAGTTTAAAGAATAATCGCAAATATAATCTTTAGATATTTCTTTTAAGTCTTTATTAATATTTTGAAAGATATAAAATCTTTGAGCATTACTTAAATTGTTTAATTTTTTTTCTCTGTTATTATTAAAGATATAATCAACGAAATTTCTAAATAATAATTGTACTTTTATTAAAGAATATTTTTCAGTTTCATAAAAAGATTCTGCACATTGTTTTAATAACTCTTTATTAGCAATATGAATAGGCTTGTTAGTACCTATATTGATAATATTTTTGTCAAATCCTTTAAAAATTTTAATCAATTGTTCTTCAGGTATTCTATCTAAATATATAAAGAAAAATGTACAGAAGAATTTAAAGAAATCATTAAAATTATTAAAGCCCAAGTTTAAAAATTCTATTAAATTATCACCCAATGCCATTTTTCTATATTCATAATTTAATATTAAGTCTAAGTCTACTTTTTCTATATTGCGCACAAATAGTAGATTTTCTGGAATAGGTGGGACATTTTTATCAATTAATGAAAGAAATATTTCGCTAAAAGAATCATCTTTTCTTTTAATTTTAGTTTCTTTGTATAATTCATCTACAAGCTTTTTTTTATTCTGAGCAGATAGATTAACTTTTCTTGTATCAAATACAACAGAAAAAAATCTAGTTATTTCAACTGGATTATTTTTGTTATATAAATTTAATTCTATTGAGTATTCATTAGGATTTCGCATTTTAATTCCTCCATGTTAACAGTAAAACTAGGTTACAGTAGTAGTTTTAGTTGTTATCAATTCTCAAAAACTTTCATAAAAAATCTTGTACTTGTTAACTAAAATTAGTATAATTCAATTGTTAACAAAAGTCAATAGGTACCATTGAATAAAGAAAGGAGGATTCAATATTGGACTTAAAAACAGTAGAAAGAACAACATTAACCATGAAAGAAGCAGCAGAATATTTAGGAATTAGTTATTGGCTTGCTAATCAGTTAGTAAGGAGAAAACAAATACCTTGTTCAAAAATTGGAGGCAAGTTTTTGTTTAGAGTACAAGCATTAGATGAATATTTAACTAAAAAAGAAAAAGATTCAATGGCTAATTAACTGAAAGAAAGGTGAAAGGAGGTATGGCAGAGGTATCATGGATTAAACTTAGTACAAATATTTTTTCAAACAGGAAAGTTGCATTATTACTGAATGAACGTGACGGGGATACGTACTTCAGAATATGGATACAATTGTTAACTATTGCAGGACAATGCAATTCAAATGGAAAATTAATTATAGGGGAGAATAGTCCATTAAATGTGCAACAATTATCAAAAATTTTAGGAAAATCCACTAAAAAAGTTGGAGAAATATTAAATAAGTTTATAGATTTGATGATGATAATTTTTGAAAATAACTGCTATGAAATAAGAAATTGGGGAAAGTATCAAAGTGCAGATAAATTAGAAGAAATACGAAAAAATAACAGAGAACGACAAAGAAAATTTCGTGAAAAAAGTAAAATGCAAGCTAACGTTACAGAAATGTTAGAGTAACACTATAGATAAGAAAAGAAAAAAGTAGATAAGATTTATTACTAACTGAAAGGAAGAAATTATAAGTTAAGTAATAAAAAAGCTAGTATAAGCCGTCAAACTAAATACTAACTTTAATCAAATTTTATAATAATATTTTAATTCAAAATCTTAAAAAAGTAAAGAAAAAATTAATAGAAGGAGGAATTTATATGAGTGAGAAAACTAAAAAAGAGCCAATAACATATTCAAGATATGGAGATTATTTAATACCAAATTTAATATTGGATAATGGAAAAGTTAGACCTAAAATTGGAAGATATGGAAGGCTAAGATTAAAATTTTTAAAGGAAGAAATGAAACCAGTTTATACAAAAATGTTAATGGAAGATTCACTAACAGATTACTTATTAGAAGTAGATGCTAGAGCTACAGATATGGAAAATATGTTGATAAATGAAATGAAAAAATACCAAAATATTGATGAAAAATTAAAAGAAAAAGATCAAATGAAGTGGGTTGGAGCAATGAATATGATAGCATATTCAGCAAGAGAAATGGTACTTGGAAAATGTATAAACACTTATAATATTTAATAAAAGAAGTGCTTGAATTAATAAAAAATTCAGGCACTTTTTTTAATAGCCATATAATAAAATTGTGAAAAGAGAGTACGTCTAATGTCTAGCCAGCACTGAATTTGTACTCCCATACAAATTCTAATGTGGGATAACCCAAACCCAAGACGGGAGAAAATAAAATACGACAGATTATTTGCAAATTGTGGAAAAAATAGTAAATTTATGATAGAATACAAGTAAATATTTTTTTTGGGAGAAATGCAATGAAAGAGTTAGAAGAAAAAATAGTAAAATTTGCAGAAGATAGAGATTGGTTACAATTCAACACACCAGAAAATTTAGCAAAGTCAATATCTATTGAGGCGGGAGAATTACTAGAATGTTTTCAATGGAATAATAATTACGATAAAGATGAACTTAAATTTGAAATTGCAGATGTTATGAATTATTGTATTCTTTTATGCCACCAAATTGGGGTAGATCCTAAACAAATAGTTTTAGAAAAAATGAAAATATCTGAAAGAAAATATCCAATTGAAAAGTCAAAAGGTGTTAGCACAAAATATAATAAGTTATAAGATATAATAATTAATGGGGGCAATTATTATGATAGTATATGAAGCAACAAAGCAATTATTTGTAGAAGATGTTGTACAAGACAGAATTGAAGAAAATATAGATAGAAAATTTTATGAAAAAATGGGATATCATACTTCTAAGTCTGAAAGAAATGCTTGGAATAACTCTATGCAATATATGATGAAGGTTTTAATAGACAATAATATTCCTGAAAATGTAGGAATAGCAATTGAATTTAAAATACCGAATACATCAAAAAGGGTGGATTTTATAATAACAGGGAAAGATGGAAAATTAAAAAATACTGCTATTATAGTTGAATTAAAGCAATGGACTGATGCAGATATTGTAAGTGGAAAAGACGGAATTGTAAAAACAGTTACTGGACATGCATTAAGAGAAGTAGCACATCCATCATATCAAGCATGGTCATATGCAACAACAATAGAAGACTACAACGAAACTGTACAAGATAGACAAATTGACTTACATCCATGTGCATATTTGCATAATTATTTAGCAGTTACACCACCAACTTTGTTATCTGATGATTATAAAACTTATTTAGAAAAAGCACCAGCATTTATAAAGGGCGATGTTGAAAAGTTAAGAGATTTTATAAATAAGTATATTAAATATGGTGATGACAAAGAAACTTTATATATGATTGAGAATGGAAAAATTAGACCATCTAAATCATTACAAGATGCCTTATCAAGTATGTTAAAAGGTAATGAAGAATTTGTAATGATAGATGATCAAAAACTTGTATATGAAACAGCATTAGAAATGGCTAGAAAATCATATAGAGACGGAAATAAAAGAGTACTAATTGTTAAAGGTGGACCAGGTACTGGAAAATCAGTATTAGCAATTAATCTGTTAGTAAAATTAACAAGTGAAAATATGGTTTGCTCATATGTAACAAAGAATGCGGCACCAAGAAATGTATATGCAACAAAATTAAGTGGCGATTTTAGAAAGACAAGAATAAACAATTTATTTAAAGGCTCAGGTTCATTTTTTGAATCTGCTGATAATGAGTTTGATATATTAATTGTTGATGAAGCACACAGATTAAACGCAAAATCAGGAATGTTTCAAAATTTAGGAGAAAATCAAATAAAAGAAATTATAAAAGCCTCTAAATTTTCAATATTTTTTATAGATGAATCTCAAAGGGTAACTTTAAAAGATATTGGAAGTGTTGAAGAAATACAAAAGTATATTGGACAAACAAATGCAGAATCAGAAATTATGGAGTTGGAATCACAATTCAGATGTAATGGATCAGATGGATATATTGCTTGGCTAGATGATGTTTTGGGTATTAGAAAAACAGCTAACAATGATGGATTTGATCTAGATTATGATATTAAGATTTGTGATACTCCTAATGAAGTGAGAGATATAATTTTTGAAAAAAATAAAATAAATAATAAAGCTAGATTACTTGCAGGATATTGTTGGGATTGGATAAAGGATGGAAAAAATAAATCAGATGTATTTGATATAACAATTCCAGAATATAATTTTGCGATGAGTTGGAATTTAGGAAATAGCCAAACTTGGGCAATTGATTCGGAGTCAGTAAATGAAATAGGATGTATACATACTGCTCAAGGATTAGAATTTGATTATGTAGGTGTAATTATAGGTAATGATTTAAGATATGAAAACAACAAGATAGTTACAGATGTTACAGAAAGAGCAAAGACAGATCAATCAATTAAAGGAATATATAAAATGTTTCAACAAGATTTTGATAAAGCAGAGAAAATAGCAGATAAAATAATAAAAAATACATATAGGACATTAATGACAAGAGGTCAAAAAGGATGCTATATTTATTGTATAGATAAAAACTTGTCAAAGTATCTGAAGAAAAGATTAAATCAAAATAAGGGTATTGTTTATCATATAGATGAAGAGGAACATTACAGTGATTTAATGGTTGCCGAAGATAGTGAAAAATATAGATATGAATAGGAGAAAAAAATGTATTATGGATTTATTTTAACACATTCAATGTATCCAATAGACAAAAAATTAGAGTTAAAAGATTGTTGTTTTGATAATCCCAGAACATTTCAAGAAATTAAAGCAGTTGCTCAAATTTTAAAAAAAGCAAATTTTATAGGAAATGCGGCTTTTCCAGAAACATATGAACAATTTGGTAAAGAAGTTATAAGTTTAGAAATGATTATAGATAATTATTTTAAAAGGTATAATTTAGATAGAAAACACCTTTTAAAAAAGAATGGAAAAGAATATAGTGATGTTTATTATAAGATGGCTAAAAATTGGGTAATTTTAAGATATGATGAAAGTAATGAGTATCAATATAGTGACTATGGCTATAAAAAATATAAAGAGATAATTGCATATATAAATCTATTAACCTTTTTATCATTTTCGGAAAATCCATACAGAAATGATAGTCTTTTAATACCAGAAAGTTTTGATTTTTTTGAAATAAAGTCAGTTGATAGAACAATACAAAACATAATAATTGATTTACTAGTTTTATCAACTGCAAGAAAAGATGAAGAAACAATAAATAATTTTAAATATTGTATATTTGATAAAACATATAGCAAATTTTTGAGATTAGAAAGGTTATTAAAGAATCTTGAAAAAGAAGATTTAATAAAATATATATCAGATAATATAAGCAACTACATTTCAATAGAAGATAAAAAAATGAGAATTATGTCATTAGTATCTATGTTAGAATTATTAATAACACATAAGCCTGATTCAAATAGATATAATATTGAAGACTCAATAAGAAAACAATTTTGCAATAAATTACTAACTTTATTATATTTAAATGATAAAGATATAAATTGTGCTGAGATAGAAAAATATTTATTAATGATTTATGATTTAAGATCAGCAATAGCTCATGGTAATTTTGAACAAATAGAAATAATTGCAAGAAAAATAGATAAATGGTTTTTGAATAATTCTAAAGAATATAAAGAATATTATGAAGAACTTGATATTGATATAGTTTTCGAATATATAGATGAATCATTAAGAGAATATACAAGAATAGCAATAAATATGTATTTAAAAGATAAAACTTTAATCGAATTATTAAAAAAATAATATAGATAAAGGAAAGCAAAATATAGATGTGATTAATTTTACAAAATTATTTTGCTTTTTTGATAATTAAAGACACGCTTCGACAAATTATGCAAGATTGTTGTGATAATATAACCAAGGGGGATGAAAATGGATATAAATATAAAAAACTGCAATAATATAAAAACTGCAGATATTAGGGTAGAAAAAAACGCATTAAACATTAAATACGGAATGAATGGGACAGGAAAGTCAACAATAGCAAAAGCTATAGAAAAAAGAGATGATTTAGCAGAATTGAGAACTTTTGGGAGTGAATTAGAACCTGAAATAATTATAAGTGAAAGTATAAGTAAAGTCGAAGTTTTTAATAATGATTTTATTAATAGAATAATTTTTAATGGAAGTCAAGTAATAGATAATGGTTTTGAAGTTTTTGTAAAGACTGATGAATATGACAAAAAGAGAAAAGAAATAACTGATATACTAAGTAAATTAAACAGAGAAACATTTAAGGATGAAATAATTAATAATCTTAGAAATAGTTTTGCAAATATATCAGCTAAAATACAATTGAATACCAATCAAACTATAAAAAGAAATCCTGCATATAAGAGTATTTTAAAAAAAGAGAATATGTTTGAAGTCCCTGAAACACTTGAAAAATATAGTGAATTTATAAAAGATAAAGAAAAAAATATTAATTGGGTAGATTGGAAAAATAAAGGATTTGAATTTGATGAAAAAAATAAATGCCCATTTTGTGCAGAAGAATTTTCTAAAAGCTATACAAAGGAAAAAGAAAGTTTTATAGAGAATTACACTAAAGCAGGCATGAAGAATCTAAGTGATATATTAGATTTAATAGAAGGAATAAAAGATTATTTAAATATAGAACAATACAATAAACTTATTTCTTGTATAAAAGAAGATAAAAATGAAGATGATATAGATTTTATTTATAAAAAGTTCATGTTAGAAATAGCATATCTAAATGATAAATTCGAAAAAATATATGAGTTTGATTCATATAATATAAAGAATAGTGAAATTGGAAATTTAATGGACAGAGTTAAAAATTTAATAATAGATAAAAATGAATTAGATTATTTTAGAAATGAAAATGTATTGAAAGTAATAGATAATATTACAAATAAAATAAATGAAATAGTGGAAAAAATAACTGACTTACAAGCAAAGACGGCAACATTAAATACATTTATAAAAAAGTCAATAAATGACTCAAAAGAAGATATAAATAAATTTTTAGAAACAGCAGGATTTAATTATAAATTTGATTTTGATATGTCATCAGAGGAATCATCAAAAACTATATTGCTGTATAAGGGCAACGAAGATATAAATGTAGATGATATTGAAAAGCATTTAAGCTGGGGTGAAAAAAATGCATTTGCACTTGTATTATTTATGTATTATGCTATAAGCAAAAAAGCTGATTTAATAATATTGGATGATCCAATTTCTTCATTTGATAGTAACAAAAAATATGCAATAATAAATAGATTGTTCGAAAACAGAAGTGATAAAAAAAGCTTTTTTGGAAAAACAGTTATAATGTTGACACATGATTTCGAACCAATAATAGATTTTATAATAAATAATAAACCAAATTCTGGACATGCAATTGCTAAATACATAAAAAATTCTAATAATATTGTAACAGAACAAGAGATTACTAAAGATAGTGATATAATTTCTATAGTTAAACTATCATATATGTATGCAACCAATCCTTCTATCAATATGATCTCAAGAACCAATTTCTTAAGGAAATATATTGAACATACAAGGGTAGATAGTCTAGAACAAAAGCAATTAATTTATGATATGTTATCTTCATTAGTTCATGCCAAAACATGCCCAGATAAACAAATAAGTAGAAATGAATATGTAGATTTTACAGATGCAGAATTTGAAATAACTCAAAATGAAATAAAAAAATATATTAATGAGTTTGATTACAAGGAAGTATTAAATAAGTATTATAATAAAGAATACATTTTAGAAGAATTTTTTAAAGAAGATAATAATTATATTAAAAGCCAGCTCTTCAGAATATACTTAGAGATTTCTGGGGAAAGAGATAGTCTGGATAATAATTTGTTGAAATTTATTGATGAAATATATCATATAGAAAATGATTATATTTTTACTATAGATTTAATAAAATTTGATACAATACCAGATTATATAATGGATAAGATAAATGAATATATGACAGAAAAAGCCCAATAGGGCTTTTTCTATATATCAAAACTACCACCAATTAGCTGCACCCCATCACAAAAACCATTCCTATAATATTTCTCATTCCAATAGAAAATATAATCCATAAAATTCTCATCAAGCAAATCAAGGTGTTTCTTAACATACTTTTTATTCTGATCTGGAACATTCTTCAAAATTTTTTCAGAAATCTCATCAAAATAAACAAAATGCTTTCTATCCTCATCACAAGTCAAAGAACATAAATCATCCTCTCTAAACATTAACCAATCCTTCAAAATATCATCATTAACTTCTCTTAAATTATTCATAATCTAAATCCTCCTAAAAATTAAAATTTTTCATTTTCCAATAGTATCCACAAGAGCCAATTTTGTAAGAACAAACGTACTACACCCATTGGGTAAAAATTGGGTAAAATCTTCTCAAAAAATGTCCTAAAAAGACACAAATGTTCTATAAGCCAAAACTTTTGTAAATACTGAAATACTAACAAAAACTCTAATTTTCACAAAACCACAAAAACCAGTCAAACCTCGCTCATAACCCGAAGGTTTCAAATCCTATTATAAAACTTACATAGAATCAAAATACCTCATTTGGTTGCGAAAAACTTTATAAAATGCTATACTCTGTATATGCTGGAAGAAAATAGAATCTAAAATAAATTACAAGGTATTAAAGAGATGTCATAATAAATTAATAGGAGAAACTAATGCAAATAAAATATATCGAAAAAACACCAACACCATCTGAATTTAATAAATTAACAGAATCAGTAGGCTGGGGTACAAGAGAAAATAATATTGTAGAAGAAGCTTTGAAAAATACATTATATTCACTTTGTGTTTATAATGAAAATAAGCTGATTGGATATGGAAGAATTATTGGAGATAAGACAATATTTCTATACATACAAGATATAATGGTAATTCCAGAATATCAAGGTAAAAAAATAGGAACAGGTATAATGAACAAATTATTAGAACAAATTGATGAATACAAAAAAGTAAATCCGGATATAAGAACATATTTAGGCGCATCAAAGGGTAAAGAAAGTTTTTATGAGAAATTTGGATTTATATCAAGACCTAATGAAGAGCTAGGCGCAGGAATGATTTTGTACAATGATTAAAAATATAAATGAAATACAAAAAATCTTATTTTGTTTGAAGTTGATATAAAAGAGGATAAAAATGAATGAATTAAAAAATATATTAAATAGTGGAATTAAATTCTATAAAGAGTTAAAAGAAGATAAAAATGGTAGATATAGATCATGGGAATATTGTTATAAAATTTTCAATGAAGCTCACAAAGCGAATAATGTTGATGATAAATTTATAGATTATCTTTGCTTAAATTTAGCTTTTTATTTAGCAAGTTGGGGAATGTATAGAGGATCATCATTTCTATTACAAAGAGATTATAAAGTGCATAAACCTATTGTTGAGGAATTATTAAAAGAAAAATATAATTGTTTATGGGAAATTAAGACTAGTGACTATATCAAAAAAGAAACTCAAAAAACTTTAATACAATTAGTTGAAAAAATGAAAAAAATGTATAGCGAAATTAGATTAAGTGTTAAAAAAGAAGTACCGAAAAATAAAATATCAGATACACTTATTACAAAAGTATTAATGGGAACTATGGGGTGTATTCCAGCTTATGATAGGTATTTCATAGAAGGAATAAAGAAATATAAAGTGGCTTCAGGTAATTTTAATATAAAATCTATTTTACAATTGGTACATTATTATAATGATAATTATGATATATTTGAAAAAACAAGAAGTCAGATGAATATTTCTGGAATGGAATATCCACAAATGAAAGTCATAGACATGTGTTTTTGGCAAGTGGGATTTGATTTAGATAAGAATAAGTGCACTTAAGGAGGCAAACACAAATGAAAAAGAATTTAGATATTATAAAAATTAGATGTTTAATTTATGGAGATATAATCGAATCAAAAAGTGTCCATGATTTAGTATCTTGTAAATGTGAAAGTTGCCATATTGATGGTGGTAATGAATATTTACGTAAAGATAGAATAGAGGCTTAATATAAACTATAAAGAGGCCTGTTAATAAGTTAAATAACAACAATTTTGAGGGTATAAAATTTTTAAATAAATTTACCCGAAAAAATTGACACTATCCCAAATAAAATAGTATTTGACAAAAGTTAAATTAGATGCTAAAATAAAAATGCACTAAAAATTATATCATATCAAAATTTAAAAGGTTACTATAATAAACCTTGAGTGCGAAGTTCGCCCCATATCTTTTAGATATGGGGTATCTTCTTGCTTAAAATAAAAATTTACAAATTTTGACAATTACATACAATTATGATACAATATTTATGTTAAATTAAATTTGGAGGTATAAAATGAGATACACAATGGGTTTAGATATTGGGATTGCATCAGTTGGATGGGCAGTAATAAACGAAGATAAAAGTAGAATTGAAGATTTAGGAGTTAGAGTATTTAAAAAGGCAGAAGAGCCAGATGGTAAGTCTTTGAATTTAGCCAGAAGAGAAGCAAGAGGAAGTAGAAGAAGAATCAGAAGAAGAGTAACAAGAATGCAAAAAGTTAAGGAACTATTAATTAAATATAATTTAGTTTCAGAAAAAGAATTAGAAACATTATATGTAATTACAGAAACAACACCGGATGTATATGAACTAAGAGCAAAAGGCCTAGATAAGCTATTGAGTAGACAAGAGTTTGCAAGAGTATTAACAAATATTGCAAAACGCAGAGGATATAAGTCAAATAGAAAGATTGATGAAGAGGAAAAAGAAGTAGGAAAATTAAGCAAAGGAACAATTGAAAATAAAAAAATTTTACAGGAAAAATGCTATAGAACAATAGGTGAAATGTTCTACAAAGACGAAAAATTTGAATACAATAAAAGAAACAAAGGGGGAGAATACAATAATACTGTACTTAGAAGTATGCTAATAGATGAAGTGCATATCTTGTTTGATATTCAGAGGAACTTAAAAAGTGAGTATGCAGATGAAAAGTTTGAAAAAGAGTATGTAGAAGTTATAACATATCAAAAACCATATATCACGCCAGAATTACTAGAAAAAATGCTTGGAAAATGTACTTTTGAAAAAGGTGAGCCAAGAGCTCCTAAAAATAGTTATACATTTGAAAGATTTATGCTACTACAAAAAGTAAACAACTTAAACATTTATATAAATGGTGAAAAAATAGAAATACCTCAAAAAAAGAAAAAAGAAATAATACAATTAGCATATAACCAAACAGAAATAAAATATACACAATTAAGAAAAAAATTAGAATTACCAATAGAAGCGAGATTTGCAGACTTAAATTATCAAATTAAAAGAACTGAAGAAGATTCAGAAGAAGAACTTGTAAAGAAGATTGAGAATAAAAAGTTCGTAAAGTTAGAAGGTTGGCATAAAATTAGATTAGCATTAAAAGAAAATAAAGACAAGTTTGAAAAAATTGAAAAAAACCCAGAATTGCAAAATATTATTGCAGATGCATTAGTTAGAAATAAAACTGATGAGACAATAAAAAGTTATTTAGAAAAAAGTAATGTAGATGTGGAAATAATAAATGCTGTATTAAATATTAACTTTACAAAATTTGGGCATCTATCATACAAAGCAATAAATAAAATAATTCCAGAACTAGAAAAAGGCTTAACATATGATAAAGCATGCGAAAGTGTTGGATATGAGTTTAAAGGAAGAAGAAATGAATTACAATATAAATTGCCACCAGTAACAGAGCTAGAAGATGAAATACTAAATTCTGTAGTGTTAAGGTCTGTTTCGCAAACTAGAAAGGTTGTAAATGCAATTATAGACAAGTACGGTTCGCCAACAGCAGTTTACATAGAAACAGCAAGGGAACTTTCAAAACCTTACGATGAAAGAATGAAGATAGAAAAAAGGCAAAAAGAAAATGAGGCCAATAATGACAAGATAAAAGAGTATATAAAAGAAACATTTGGATTTGATCCAAAGCCATTTGATATTGTAAAAATGAAACTTTGGAGGGAGCAAAGCGGAAAATGTGCATATTCAAGTAAACCAATTCCAGCTGAAAGATTATATGAAGAAAATTTTGTACAAGTTGACCATATAATTCCTTTTTCTAGATGCTTTGATGATAGTTATCAAAACAAAGTATTAGTATTAACAGATGAAAATCAGAAGAAAAAAGAAAGAACACCATTTGAATATTTTGGAGAAGACAAAGAAAAATGGCACAAATTTGAAGAATTTGTTAATTTAACATATAAATTTAATACTAGAAAAAAAGAAAATTTATTGATTAAAAATTTCAATGAAGATAAATCAAAAGAATGGATACAAAGAAATATAAATGATACAAAGTACATTTCTAAATTTATGTATAACTATATTACAAATAATTTAAAATTTGCAGAAAGTGAATTAAAGAAAAAAGTATATAATATTAACGGACAAGCAACATCAATTTTAAGACACTATTGGGGATTAAAAAAGGATAGAGAAAAATCAGATAAACATCATGCACAAGATGCTGTTATAATAGCATGTGCAACAAATAAAAATATAAAGAAAGTATCTGAATATAGCAGAAGGAAGCTATTATACAAAAATAATGAAATTATTGATAAAGAAACAGGAGAAATTATTGATTCAAAATATAATATTGATATTTCAATAAAAGAGCCTTGGCCTAAATTTAGAGAAGAAGTAGAAGCGAGAATGGAAGACGTAGACAATAATGGACAATTATATGCATTAGTTAATGGAAAATTTACAAATTATGATGATATAGATGTAACTCAAGTTAGACCAATTTTTACATCAAGAATGCCGGAAAGAAAAATCACAGGAAGAGCACATAAAGATACTATGCGTTCTCAAAAATTTATACAACAAGGTCAAAACTTTACAGTAGTAAAAAAGCCATTAAAAGCTATATCAAAACAGGAAATTGAAGGAATTATAAATAATCCTGATTTTAAAAATTTATATTTAAGTGATAAAAAATTATATGATGACATCTATCAAAAGATGAAAGAAACGAATTTTAAAGCAGAAAAAGCATTTATAAATGAATATAGAAAGTATAGTAAAAAAGGAAATAGCCCTATTGTAAGAAGTATAAAAGTTCCATCAGCTGGAGCTACCGGAGTACAACTAAAAAACGGATCAATTGCTGAAAATGCTAATATGGTTAGAGTAGATGTATTTGAAAAAGATAATAAAAACTATTTAGTTCCTATATATGTATCAGACTTTGTAAAAGATGAATTACCGAATAAAGCAATATTTGCAAACAAAGATGAAAAGAAATGGATAGAAATGACTGAAGAATATAAGTTCAAATTTAGCTTATACCCAAACGATTTGGTAAAAATAAAAAGAAAAAATGAAAAAGAATTTTATGCATATTATTGTTCTACACATAGGGGAACTGGTGCAATTAACTTATTAGCCGTAAATGGAGAAAGAAAAATAGAAGGAATAGGAGCTAAAAGTTTAGAAATTTTTGAAAAATATCAAGTTGATGTTTTAGGCAACATTAGTAAAATTAATAAAGAAAAAAGAGAAGGAGTAAAATAAAATGAGTTGGCGAAGTGTAGTAATTACACAACCGACAAAACTGTCTATAAAAAATAGACAGCTACAAATAACTCAAGATGAAGACTTTAGTATGCCATTAGAGGATATATCAACAATAGTATTAGAAACACCACAAATTAACTTGTCATCAAAAGCCATGAGCATGATGGCCGATAACAAAATCGTTATGTATAGTTGCGATGATAAACATTTACCGAATGGAATCTTTATCCCATTTGCATGTCACAGTAGGCAATTAAAAGTTATAAATCAACAATTAAATTGCTCGGAAAGTTTTAACAAAAGGTGTTGGCAGAGGATTATTATATCTAAAATAACTAATCAGGCCAAAGTGTTAAGTTTATGCAATAAAAGTTTAATGTCAGAACATTTACAAAACTTAGCACAAAATGTTAATTCGGGAGACACAAAAAACAAAGAAGCAATAGCAGCAAAAGGATATTTCCCATCATTATTTGGAAGAAGCTTCAATAGGAATTTTGATGATATTTGCAATACATGCTTAAATTATGGCTATTCAATAATAAGAGGTGCGATTGCAAGAAGTATAGTATCCTATGGATATTTACCATCAATAGGTATTCATCACAAGAGTGAATTAAATAATTACAATTTAGCAGATGATTTTATAGAACCATTTAGGCCTATAGTAGATCTATGGGTAAAAACTAATGTAAATGAAAATACAGAATTTAATAAATTTGTGAGAGCGGAATTAGTAAACCTTTTAAATGTAGATGTGTATATACAAGGAAGGTTACAATCAGTAAACAATGCAATAAACATTATGATAGCATCTTATACTACAGCAATAAATCAAAATGACTATAAAAAATTAGAATTACCAGAAATTTTACCAATAAAAATGCATAGTTATGAGTAATAAATTTATGAGAATATTAGTATTTTTTGATTTACCAGTAGTAAAGAAAAAAGAAAGAAAAATATACTCACAATTTAGAAGATTTTTATTAAATGATGGATATGACATGGTGCAATATTCTGTATATTCTAGACTATGTAACGGAACTGATATGACCAATAAGCATTTGAAAAGATTAAATACAATATTACCCGAAAAAGGTTCGGTGCGTTGTTTGACTATAACTGAAAAACAATATGAAGAAATGAAATTTTTAGTTGGAAAACCATCTGTAAAAGAAAAAAGAGTAAATTGCAATCAATTAAGTTTATTCTAAAAAAGAAAAAATGACCTAATTTTTATTCAATTAGATCATTTTTTTCTTGCATAACAACACGAGAAAACCAGTATTATTATGCGTTATAGCCTCACCTATTATATCATATCAAAATTTAAAAGAGAACTATAACCCTCCTTCTTATCAATAGTATCTAAAACTTATTATATCATATCAAAATTTAAAAGAGAACTATAACATCAGTTATTTGTTGTTCGTTAATAGTATTATTATATCATATCAAAATTTAAAAGAGAACTATAACTGTTCTTCTTGCAGTGTTGTTTGTTCTTTTATTATATCATATCAAAATTTAAAAGAGAACTATAACAAAAAGGAATGAAAGTCGTTGACGCAACAGATTATATCATATCAAAATTTAAAAGAGAACTATAACCGTACTATACTGTTTTAATAAAATAGCTATTATATCATATCAAAATTTAAAAGAGAACTATAACTCTTTGCCATATACTTGTGTCTTAAATGAAATTATATCATATCAAAATTTAAAAGAGAACTATAACAATTTTATGAAAGGCAATATTGAGATTATTATTATATCATATCAAAATTTAAAAGAGAACTATAACAAGGTGAGGTGTTTTTATGGATAATAAAAAATTATATCATATCAAAATTTAAAAGAGAACTATAACTTCGCAGGTAGCCCATGCCCACACATAAGATTATATCATATCAAAATTTAAAAGAGAACTATAACTAGATATAATTTACAAATTCTTATTCATGATTATATCATATCAAAATTTAAAAGAGAACTATAACGGAAATTGGAATAAAAATGAACTTTCTTCTATTATATCATATCAAAATTTAAAAGAGAACTATAACTGTTAAGTAATCACTAGATACCCATTCATTATTATATCATATCAAAATTTAAAAGAGAACTATAACTACTTTATTATTATAGCATATCACTTTTGAATTATATCATATCAAAATTTAAAAGAGAACTATAACTGTATCTATTGTTCTACTTCTTATATCTTTATTATATCATATCAAAATTTAAAAGAGAACTATAACATTATACTTACTACTGTTTCTACTCCTTCGATTATATCATATCAAAATTTAAAAGAGAACTATAACAGTTTTACATTTAATTGAATTTGGAAAGGTATTATATCATATCAAAATTTAAAAGAGAACTATAACGTGCTTAACTTTTTTAATTTATTAAGAGCTATTATATCATATCAAAATTTAAAAGAGAGCTATAACTATAATAATTATACTTAATAATTAATAATAAGTTGTAGTCCTGCCTATTGTGTCGTAATATGTCGGCTACTGTCATAATAAAACAGTTGTGTTATATTATATGGTAATATATAATAATAGCAAATATAAAATAAAGGGTTGTAATATATGGAAGAGAACGAAGTAAAATTATACAAAAGATGGTGGCTTTGGTTAAGCATTATATTAATAATATTTGTTATAAGTATTATTGTATACGCAAATAATACAACACCAACAAGTAGTACTGAAACAAACTATCTTGAAGTCAATAATCAAAATAAGATTAGTGAATTAAACGAAAATGCACAAAATGAATTAATAGAGAACGTAAACACTAATTTACAAAGTAATGTTCAAGGACAAAAAGACGACAATGTTTTAAACTCTAATCCACAAGAAACAACTATTATAAAAGAAAACAAAAAAAGCACTAAACAATCAAGCACTGCACAACAATCACAAGAAACTATACAAGAAGAGCCAAAAAAAGAAAATAAAAGCAATTCCGAACAACCAAAACAAGAAACAAATTCAACATCAAACACACCACAGCAAGAGGGAAAACTAAAAGAAGGTATAAACGTACAGTCAAAATATCAAAGTATTTTAAATGAATATACTACAAAGTTAAGAAATAAAACACCTTCATTAATTACAGAATACAAAAGTGAGGCATCGTCTAATACAAACGGTTTAGAAGGTTTGGCAACTATATGTAATAATAAGGTTTCGGTTCTAGCTGGAATATGTAGCGAAGGTATAAGTAAAATGGCTAACATATATTACAAGTATGGCTCGGGCAGATATAGCGAGTATGAAGAATGGGTAGGAAAGTTACAAGATGTTTATATGTCGGAAGCTGGCAAAATACAAGATGTTTATATTAATTTTGCTATGTAGCTACATTAATAAAGCAAAATAAATAATTACATACCGAAACTACTACACCGCTTATGTGTTTTAGAATTGTGCTATTTTAGATAGTAATGAAACAACAGGAGAAGCTTTTGCAGATTTTTATAGAAATGGTAACAATGTAAATGTTTTAAGTAAAGAAATAGTAAAAATAATGAAAGGAATGGTATAAATAATATTAAATCCTAGATGGTTAGATTGGTTATCTGATGAAGAAGATAAAAATGGAAACAGAACAAAGCTAAAAGAAAATGCACCTGAAGATATACGAAAAGAATATGAAGAGTTAATAAAAGAAGAACAAGAAAGCATAAGAAAAAATAAATTAAAGAAGACTATATTATAACACTTACAAAAGATATTTTCAATTTTTTATTTATGTTTCCTCTTGTTTCTTCCATTCATTTTCTTTTTTATAATCTCTTGACATATTGTTGCTCCCTTTTTATAATATTTACAGAAGAGGAAATTGCTGTTCCCTCTTTGCTATGGCTTACTTTTGTGCTTGTCGTTCTTGGCTTAGTTTGTATAAGTACATTTCAGTTTGCCATTTGTCGACTTTCTTGATGAAGGTCGGCTTTTTTAGTATTTTCTTTATTATCACTTTTTCATCACACTAAAATCATGTGTATTTTAGAAAAAACAGAACAATATAGTCTACGACAAAACTAAAAGCGGATTTGAAGAAGCAAGAAAATCGTTAGCAGATACATATTCAAAGATGTATGATAAAAATAGTGCCGATTTTAACGAGCTAATAGACAGTGAAGCAGTAGCAGATATTTTAGGAAACAAATATGTAAAAGTTGACACAAATCAAGATATATTTGAAGGAAAGGAGATAAATGAGCAAATCAAGATAGCTAGGAGATATATACTAGATGATTTTAGAGAAAATGGTATTAATTTTAATGAAAGCAATATAAAAGTTACTTCAAAAACAGCAAATGAATATACTCATCCTAAAAACAAATTGCCAAAATCTACGAGAGAGTCAAAGATAAAAGCTTCTACTGAATTAGATAATCTTTTAAATGTATCAGAATATCAGTATAGTTCTAAAAATGATGGAAGACATAGCTTTGCTAAAGATGGATGGGACTACTATAAAACTGTATTTGAAGTAAATGGGGTTAAATTTGAAGGTCTAATAAATGTTGCTAAAGATGGAAATAAAAGAATATTTTATGACGTAACAAAAATAAAAAGAATTAGTCAAAATCGTAGTACATCAGCTAATGCTTTCTCTACATCGTTGACTAATTCTAATAATAGTATACCACCAATTAAAAACGGCGTCAATACTACTAACTATTCTATGCAATGATCTAAAAACAATGCGTGGAAAGATAGCTAATCAAAAGATTTTAAAAAACTAGCACTCTCCTCTTGACATTGCTAAAAAGTGATGTATAATATACTTGCAACAGGGAAAAATAGCATTAAAGTACATATGTGCAACCTATTTGGGTATCAACACATAAAAAAATTTAAAAGGAGGAATGACTTATGATGATGGTACCAAGAAGAAATGGATTTGATATTTTTGACGAGGTTTTCAATGATCCATTTTTTACAAAAAAAGAAAGCAAATTAATGAAAACTGATGTAAGAGAAAAGGATGGAAATTATGTACTAGATATTGATCTTCCAGGTTATGACAAAAATGACATTAAAATAGAATTAACAGATGGATATCTAACAGTTACAGCAAGCAGAACAGAACATAAAGAAGAAAAAGAAAAACACAATAAATATATTCATCAAGAAAGATTCTTTGGAGAATGCTCAAGAAGCTATTATGCAGGAGAAAATGTAAAAGAAGAAGATATTAAAGCAAACTTCAAAAACGGAACACTAGAAATTACATTCCCTAAAGAAGAAACCAAAAAACTAGAAGATAAAAAGTATATACAAATTGAAGGCGAATAAAAAAATGACCTCATTTGGCAAAAGCTAAATGAGGTTTTATTTTTTTGCAAAAAAGAGAACATTTTTTCGCAAAAACTATTGACATTAGAAAAATAAAGCAATAGAATATATACGAACAAATATTTGGAGGAGATAATATGATATCAACATTGCATATTAAAAATATTGGAATTATAGATGATTTATCAATAGATTTTAACGAAGGATTAAATATTTTAACAGGAGAAACGGGAGCCGGAAAAACATTAATAATACAATCTCTAGAAATAATTTCTGGTGGAAGATTTTCAAAAGAAATAATAAGAAAAGGTGAAAATTACTCATTAGTTGAAGCAAGCATTTATTTACCAGAGAGTGAAATTTCAGAAGATGGAAATATAATAATTTCTAGAGAGATATATTCAAATGGAAGAAATACATGTAAAATAAATGGCAAGTTAGTAACAGTTAGTGAATTAAAAAAAGTTATGAGTAAAATAATAGATATTCACGGACAACATGATAATCAAAATTTATTAGACAATTCAAATCACATATCATATTTAGATGACTTTGCAGGGAAAGAAATACATCCAATAAAAGCACAATATTCAGAGCTTTTTGATGAGTATAATAAAATAAAAAATGAATTAGAAAACAACTATGGAAACGAAACAGAAAAAGAAAGAAAATTAGATTTATTAAAATATCAGTTAAACGAAATAGAAGCTGCCAATTTAAAAGAGGCAGAAGAAGTAGAGTTAAATGAAAAACATAAAGCAATGGTAAATAGTGAAAAAATTAAAGAGAATTTACAAATTATAGATAATAATTTAAATAATAATGCAATAGAAGGAATTTCCAATGCAATAAAATGCTTTGAGAAAATAGAAAATTGTGGAGAAATATACAAAGAAAAATTATCAGAATTAAAAAATATATATTATGAAATTCAAGAAACCAGTAGAGATATTTATTCATTAAAAGAAGATACAGAATTTGATCAACATGAAATGCAAGAAATAGAAAAAAGATTAGATACAATATTTACAATGAAAAGAAAATATGGAAATTCAATTATTGAAATTTTAGAATACAAAGAGCAATTAAAAAACGAAATTGAATTAATAGAAAACGCGGATGAAATAAATAACAAATTAAAAATAAAATTAAAAGAAATAGAGGCAAAAATGGATAAACTATGTTTAGAAATGAGTAATATAAGGAAAAAATATGCTACTATTTTAAATGAAAAAATAAACAATGAATTAAAAAGCTTAGAAATGGTAAATGCTAAATTTAATATTAATGTAAATAAAATAGAAAACCAAAAATATAATAAAAACGGATTAGATGAAGTTATATTTATGATTTGTACAAATATAGGAGAGGAAGAAAAAGAACTAACAAAAATTGCTTCAGGTGGTGAAATGTCTAGAATAATGCTTGCAATAAAAACAGTTATTGCAAATACAGATAAAGTTGGAATATTAATATTTGACGAGATAGACACAGGAATAAGTGGAAAAGCAGCAAAAGCAGTTGCTGACAAAATGAAATTGATTGCAAAGAACCATCAAATAATTTGTATAACACATTTAGCTACAATTGCAGCAAAAGGAGACTACAATTATTATATATTTAAACAAATAAACAATGGAAAAACTACAACAAATGTTGAACTATTAAATGAAGAAAAAACAATACAAGAAATTGCAAGAATTTCTAATGGAGAAATAACAAAAGTTGCAATTCAAAACGCAGAAGAGTTAAGAAAACTGGCCTGTGCAGTATAATATAAAACAACAAAACCCTCAGAAATGAATCTGAGGGTTTTAAAATTATAACAATATTTTTTAAAATAAAATCATTTTAAGAAACTCTTAAAACAGCTTTTTTAATTCTTTGTTGTTTCTTATATTTTTCGTAAGAATTTAAAGCAAATTCCAAAGCATTTTTATATGCGTTAGAATTTTGTTTATATTGCATTTTGCAAAATGCCTGTAAAATTGTTGTATCAATAATTTCTTGATTATATTGATAAATATCTGGATTTACAGTTAAGACTTTTTTTGAGCATTTATAATAAGAATCTTTTAATCTTTGAATTTTATAATCATCTGGAGCAAACTTAAAAATATGTCTAGCAAGTTCCAAAGAATATTCCAAATTTTTGACTGCAACTTCATCATATAATTTTTTTATTGCAGAATTTATAATTTCCATATTGTCTACATTTTTATATTTTGCAGGTAAAAATAAACAAAATTCAGAGTCATTTTGAACAAGATCAATAGAAGAAGATTTTACATATTTAATATTAAGTTTGTAAGTGATTCCTAATAAGCTAACAGCTAGATATGACTTACTTTTAACAGTTTTACTAAAATTAATTATACCCATAAAAACCCCTCCTAAACAAAACAATGTTCGCTACTGTGAAATTATTTTACATCAACTAAAAAAACATGTCAACTATTTTAAACAAAAAATATAAAATTGTGATATAATATTTTAAAACAAAAAGGAGATGTTATTATGAAAAGAGAAAAAGCAGTAGAATTATTAAAAAAATATAATAAAGAAGAATTTCATATAAGGCATGCATTAACTGTAGAAGCAGTTATGAGATATTTTGCTAAACAAAAAGGATATGACGAGGATTTTTGGGGAATAGTTCGGTTTATTGCATGATGTAGATTTTGAATGTTATCCAGAAGAACATTGCAAAAAAGCTCCAGAATTATTAAAGGAAATAGATGCAAGTGATGAATTAATACATGCTGTATGTAGTCATGGATATGGAATATGTTCTGATGTAGAACCAACACACGAAATGGAAAAAATATTATTTGCAACAGATGAACTTACAGGATTAATATGGGCAGCAGCAAAAATGAGACCATCTAATAGCACAAAAGATATGGAAGTTTCAAGTTTAAAGAAAAAGTTTAAAGATAAAAAATTTGCAGCAGGTTGTTCAAGAGATGTAATAAAAGAAGGGTCAGAAAAGCTAGGTTGGGAATTAAATGATTTGTTTGAACAAACAATACTTGCAATGAGAGAAAGCGAAGATTTGGTAAATAAAGAAATGACAGAAATATAAAATAAAGCTTATAAAACGCAAAATTGACTAATTATGTAAAATGGTATAAAATATATATACAACAACCAGTAATACTGGATTTTAAGGAGCGACAAAAATGACAGAAAAAGATTTTGCAAAGATGACAAAAGGTGAGCTAGAAGAACATTGCGAGGAGTTAGAAAAAGAGCTTGCAAAGGCTCACTGGTTTTTGCGAAACAAAATTCAGCAGGAGCAAGACAAAAAAGGAGAATAATTAATCTCCTAAACAGAAAAAGGTATCTCTGTAAAGAGATGCCTTTTTACTTTAATTATATACTATCACCTTTTAACATAGTTCTAATAGTATTATACAGATATGGCTTAAACTCATCAATAGGCATTGGGTCATTATACAAAATAGAATTAAAGCAAGTAGAACTTGCAAGTTCTATAATCATAAACAAAACAACATCAGGATTTTTAATATTAATTTTGTTTTCTTCTATTCCTTTTATAAATAAAGAGCGAAGCCCATCTTTGTTATCATCTAAAGTATTATAAATTTTAAATACAGTATTACTTTTAATTCCCCAAGACAAATTTTTAGAAATAAACTTAAGCAATGCAGGAAATTTAGTAAGTTCATCTATAACATAATTTATTATATAAATAATTTGATCAGAAAAATTACTTATATAGTTTTTTCTTAAATTTTCTAATGCATCACAAAATAATTTGTGAGATTTTTTTGCAACAAGAATATCTCTCAACTCATACTTATCTTTAAAATATAAATAAAAAGTACCTTTTGCAACATTCGCATTATCTACAATATCTTGTATAGATGTGTTTTGAATACCTTTTTCGGTGAACAACTTAAAGCCGGTATCTAGCAATCTATTTTTTTTATTTTCCTTAGTTTCTTGAATACTCAATTTAATCACCACATATATTATTATTGCATAAAATGACCAATAGGCCAATCGAAAATGAAAAAATATTTATAAATTCCACCTGCAACACCACACCTTTCACATAGATTGAATAAATTTCAATAAAAATATTGACTAACGGTCATAACGGTGCTGCAATATAAAAATGACCGGTAGTCATAAAATGAAAGGAGCGATAATATGCTAAAATTTGGAGAGTTTATATGTAAGCATAAAAAAATAATTTTAGTAATTTCAATACTTTTACTAATTCCTTCAATATTAGGAATAAAGGCAACAAAAATAATGTGTCTCTTTTAGTTTATTAAAAAGCATTGACATTGATAAAAACAAAATATAAAATATATTTAATGTTATAAAAATAAGGAGTTAATTAATGCTAAAGTACATTTGGAGAGATAAAAAACAATTAATTATAATAATAGGAATAATACTAGTATGTAGTATAGCAATAGCAATTGGAATATATGCCCAAGTTACAAACAGCAAAATAACAAAAACAAAAGAAGAAAAAATAGAAGCAAACTACGAAGACTTAAAGAATAATTTCGATACAATATTCACAAATACTGTTAACAAAGAAGGAGCAATTAATGTTGAAAATGCTAATGTTAACTATGATGAGTTAATAGAAACAAAATATAACGTTAACGAGAAAAAAGAAACAAAATATAGTATAGTTGCAAAAATTCCTTTGTTTAAAAAAGAAACAGAAACAACAAAAAAAATAAATCAAGAAATATTTAATACTTTCGGTGGAAAAATAGTAGATATAATAACAAACAGCAATACAGATACAATCTATAATTTGGGATATGTTGGCTATATTAATGATAACATATTATCACTAGTTATAAAATGCACATTAAAAGAAGGGACAAAAGCACAAAGAACAATAATTCAAACATACAATTACAATATAGATGAAGACAGAATTGTAACACTAGATGAAATTATGCAAAAAAGAAATTTAGATAAAGAAAAAGTACAAAACCAAATAACACAAGAAATAACAAAATTAAGTAAGCAAAATGCAAGCTTTGCAAACCAAGGATATAACGTCTATGTAAGAAATCCAAATGACGATATATATAAAGTAGAAAACACACCAAACTTTTTCTTAGGAAAAAATAAAACTCTATATTTAGTATATGCGTATGGAAACAATGACTATACAAGCGAAACAGATTTAGTAATATTTTAAAATAAAAAGCCTCTCAATATTTTTTATTGAGAGGCTTTTACATTAAGGTTTTTCAGCTAACTTAATATTAACTTTAAATGTTTGGCCATTTCTATTTATTTCAAGTTCTAATGTATCTCCAATATTTTTGGATTCTTTTATCTTATTTAACTCATCCATTGTTCTAATAGAAGTTCCATCAACAGAAACAATCACATCTCCAGATTTTAAATCTACTAAAGAAGCCGGACTTGAGCTTTGAATTCCCTTAATATAAATTCCAACAGGAAGTTTATACTTTTCAGCCATAGCATCTGTAATATCAATTCCTTCAATACCAATATAAGGCCTTAAAACTTTTCCATGATCTATTAGTTGTTTGTAAATATCAATTGTATCATTAATTGGAATAGCAAATCCCATACCTTCAATACCAGTTCCAGAAAGCTTTAAAGTATTAATACCAATTACTTTACCTTCACTATTTACTAATGCTCCACCACTGTTTCCAGAGTTTATTGCTGCATCAGTTTGAATTAAAGTATAAGTAGTTCCATTGTCACCTGTAACAGTTCTATTTACAGCACTTATAATTCCAGAAGTAACACTACTTTGCATTCCCAAAGGATTTCCAATAGCCATTGCAAATTCTCCAATTTTAACAGAACTAGAATCTCCAAGCTCTGCTGCTGTTAAATTATCTTTTTCAATTTTTATAACAGCTAAATCAGTTTGCTCATCTGTACCAATAATTTTAGCTTCATACGGAGTAGAATCATTATACAAATATACATATACCTTTGTTGCTTTAGAAACTTCATAATAACTAGAAGAATCACTAGAATTAATAATATGATTATTTGTTAATATATATCCATCTTTACTAATTATAATTCCAGAGCCTTGTGCTTGTGCAAGTTGTGACATACCTTGCATAAAGTTTGAGGTTACAGTGTATTCTACAGTAATACCAACAATTGAAGGTAAAACTTTATTTGCAGAATATATTGCAGTATCAGAATAATTAGAAAGAGATACAGTTTGAACAGTTCCAGTGTTAGAAGTAGAAGCAGGAATTGTAGAAGTCTCTTCTGTTTTTCCAGTAGAAACGTTTAAAATAGAATCTTTTATACCAGGAACACTAAAAGCTATAGATATAACTAAAGTTGTGCCCAATATTCCAGAAAAAAACGGAATTAAAAAAGACTTTCCAAAGCTAGAACTTCCATTTGAAGTATCATCAAAACCTTTAAAAAAATCATTGTTTTCTTTCATTAATATAACCTCCTTATAAAAATAAATATCTAATATAATAATAACCTAAACTAAAAATATAATACAAGATATATATTAAAAAATCCTGAAAAATTAATAATACAAATTCTAATTTACCTAAAAATTATATTGAAATAAATTTCTACATATAATATAATAAAAACAATTTAAGGAGTTGAAAAAATGAATTTAAAAAGTAAAAATGGTATAACAATAATAGCATTAGTACTTACAGTAATAATAATGCTAATACTAGTTGGAGTAACAGTAAAAATAGGAACAAACTCAATAGACGAATCAGAAAAACAAGACATAATAACAAATATGATATCAATAAAAACAAAAGCAAAAATAGTTAAAGATAAGTATAATTTTAAAGATATAGAAAACTTGGTAGGAACACCCTTAATAGAGGACACAGAGCATACAACAACAGATGTAAAAGTAGAAATACCAGGTGAAAAAATAAATAAATGCTATATATGGACTCAGGAAGACTTAAATGACCAAGGATTAGCATCAATAAGCTCTAACAAATCAGAATTTTATATTGTATGCTATGGAGATGACGAAATAGAAGTGTACTATTCAAAGGCAGTAGACGGAAAATATAGTTTAACAGAGCTACAAGAAGAGGATTAATAATGAAAGAAAGAGAAATTGAAAGACTAAATAAATTAAAAGAATACGAAAAAAAATTATATGATAAAGGAATAAAATATATTGCGGGTATAGATGAAGCTGGAAGAGGGCCTTTAGCAGGACCAGTAGTGGTAGGATGTGTAATAATGCCACAGGATTCCTTTATAGAATATGTAAATGACTCAAAAAAAGTGTCAGAAACAAAAAGAGAAATGCTTTACGAAAAGATAACAAATGAAGCAATTGCATGGAGTACAGGAATTGTAATGCAAGATGAAATAGACGAAATAAATATATTAAATGCAACAAAAAAAGCACTAACAATGGCAATAGATAACCTAAAAATAAAACCAGAAGTTATAGTGGTAGATGCTCTAGAAAAAATAGATACACACCAAATTCCATATATATCAGTGATAAAAGGAGATGCTAAAATTTATAGTATATCAGCAGCATCAATTGTGGCAAAAGTAACTAGGGACAGGATAATGAGGGAATATGATCAAATCTATCCACAATACGGATTTGCAAGTCATAAAGGATATGGAACAGCAAAACATATACAAGCAATAAAAGAGTATGGAATATGTTCAATACATAGAAAAAGTTTTGTAAAAAACTTCATATAATCTATAAACAAAAAAGAGAAAATGAAGGAGTAAATTACTAAAAAGAAATGGCGCAGTTGGAAGTCCAACTACGCCAAAATGTTTGAAATTTGAAAAAGTAAGCTTTAATCTTCAGAATTAAGAATCCATAAACAGTTTGTAACACATTTCTGAAGAATGCCGTAAATCACTTTCTGGCTCTCAAGATCAATATGCCGTGTGAGAGCAATACTACAAGACCCAATCAAGAGCCTGTAATCATCAAGAGTTTTACAAGCTTTAAGCCGATTTTCCAAACAAACAATAGAATTACACATTTAGGTAACTCCTCCTTAAAAAAGAATGTAAAACTATTATACACATTTTACATAAAAAAATCAAATTTTGGAGGTTATTTTATGAATATTAAAGAAATTATAGCTAAAAAAAGAGATGGATTAGAATTAAATAAAGAAGAAATAAAATATTTTATAGAAGAATATACAAAAGGAACTGTTACAGATTATCAAGCAGCAGCACTAATTATGGCAATGTATATCAATGGATTAAATAGTGAAGAAACTACAAATTTAACATTAGAAATGGCACACTCTGGAGAAATTCTAGATTTATCAAAAATTTCTAAAACAGTTATAGATAAACATAGTACAGGAGGAGTTGGAGATAAAATAACATTAGTGTTAATGCCAATTATTGCATCACTTGGCGTGCCAGTTGCAAAAATGTCTGGAAGAGGCTTGGGCTTTACTGGTGGAACAGTAGATAAACTAGAATCAATTCCGGGATATAAAACAGAAATAAAAACAGACGAATTTATAGAAAACGTGCAAAAAGTTGGCATAAGCCTAATTGGCCAAACAGCTAATTTAGCACCAGCAGATAAAAAAATATATGCACTACGTGATACAATTAGCTGTGTAGACAATATGTCACTTATAGCATCAAGCATAATGAGCAAAAAAATAGCTGCAGGTGCAAACAAAATAGTATTAGATGTAACATGTGGAAGTGGAGCTTTTATGCAAAACGAAAAAGATGCAATAGAGTTATCTAATACAATGAAAAACATAGGAAAGTTAGCAAATAGAGAAACGGTATGTATAATTACAAATATGGACGAACCAGTTGGATATGCAATAGGAAATAGCTTAGAAATTATAGAAACAATAGAATGTTTAAAAGGAAATATACCAGAAGACATAAAAGAAATAATAACAACAATAGGAGCATATATACTAAAACTTGCAGATAAAGGTGACAATTTAGAAGAAAACAAACTAAAAATATTAGAAAATATAAAAAACGGAAAAGCATATAATAAATTTTTGAAATTAGTACAAAATCAAAATGGCGATATAGAATATGTAAAAAATACAGATAAATTTGAAAAAGCAAAATACATATTACCAGTAATTTGTGGAAAAGACGGATATGTAGAAAAACTAAATGCAGGAGAAGTAGGAAAAATATCAGTAGACTTAGGAGCAGGAAGATTAAGAAAAGAAGACGATATAGACAAAGCAGTAGGAATAGTGCTAAATAAGAAAAATGCAGACAAAGTAAAGAAAGGTGATATACTAGCATTCGTGTATGCAAACAATAAGCAAAAAGGAGAAACAGCAGTAGAAGATATGCAAAACGCATACAAAATAGTAGAAGAGCCAGTAAAAAAAGAAAAATATATTTTAGGAATTATATAGGAGGAAAACAAAAAATGAAAATAATGTTTATATGCACAGGCAACATTTGCAGAAGTGCAATGGCACATGCAATGTTTGAAAAAATGGTAAAAGAACAAAATAAAAATGTACAAGTATATTCGTGTGGCATATATGCACAAAATGGTGATATTCCAACATATGAAGCAATTGAAACAATGAATGAATATGGGATAGATTTAAGAAATCATAGAGCAACAAATATAAGAAACTCAAACATAGAAGACATGGATGTAATACTTTGCGCAACAATTTCACATAAAAATAGTGTTATAAATATGTATCCAGAATTAAAAGAAAAAGTATTTACAATAAAAGAATATGCAGGATATCCACAAAATGATTTAGATATAAAAGACCCATGGGGATACGGAATAGAAGTATACAAAAATTGTGCAAAAGAAATACAAGAGTGCCTTGATAGGATTATAGGAAAAATATAATTCACATCAGCACACTTCTCACTTCAAACAAATCAAAGAAAGGAATAAACAAATGAACATATTAGAAGGACTAAACGATAAACAATATGAAGCAGTAATAAATACAGAGGGACCAAACCTAATTATAGCAGGTGCAGGTTCAGGAAAAACAAAAGTATTAACACATAAAATAGCATATTTAATAGGAGAAAAGAATGTAAAGCCATGGCAAATACTTGCAATTACATTTACAAATAAAGCAGCAAACGAAATGAAAACAAGGGTAGAAGCATTAGTTGGAGAAGCAGCAAATGAAATGTGGCTAGGAACTTTCCACTCTATTTGTGTTAGAATTTTAAGAAGATTTATAGATAGATTAGGATATGAAAGCTCATTTATAATATTCGATACATCAGACCAAAGAAGTTTGGTAAAACAATGTTTAAGAGAATTAAATATTGATGATAAATTGTTTACAGACAGAAGCGTATTATCAGAAATAAGCAATGCAAAAAATGAAATGCTTACACCAGAAAGCTACAAATTAAGGACAAATGGTGAGTATAGAAAAGAAAAAATCGCAGAAATATATGCTGTATATCAAAGAAAATTAAAAGAAAATAATGCAATAGATTTTGATGATATTATCAATTTTACAATAGACATATTAACAGAAAACCCAGATGTTTTAGAGTATTATTCAGATAAATTCAAATATGTATTAGTAGACGAGTATCAAGATACAAATAAATCACAATTTACACTACTAACATTAATTGCAGCAAGACACGGAAATATTACAGCCGTAGGAGATAATGACCAAGGAATATATTCTTTTAGAGGAGCAGACATATCAAATATATTAAATTTTGAAAAGGATTTTCCAGGAACAAAAATAATAAAATTAGAGCAAAATTATAGATCTACAAAAAGTATATTAAATGCAGCAAATGCAATAATCAAAAATAATAGCAAAAAATATGAAAAAAACTTATGGACAGAAAAAGAAGAAGGAAAGCTTCCAGAAGTACATATATGTAATGATGAATATGATGAAGCAAGATATATTGCAGAAGAAATAGAACATTTAAGAAGAGAAGAGTATTTAAAATATTCAGATTTTGCAATTCTATACAGAATGAATGCACAGTCACGTAGTATAGAAGAAATTTTAGTAAGAGAAGGAATTCCATACAGAATTATAGGTGGACACAAATTCTACGAAAGAAAAGAAATAAAAGATATAATTAGTTATTTAAGATTAATTCAAAACACATCAGATAATTTAAGTTTGCAAAGAATAATAAATGAGCCTAAAAGAGGAATAGGAAAAACAAGTTTAGAAAAAATAGAATCAATAGCATCAACAAACCGGAATATCAATGTATGAAGTAATAAAAAAAGCAGATGAGTTTGGACTAAATAAAGTATTCGCAAATTCGAGAGATTTTGTAAATGTAATAGAAGAATTAAGAGCAAGTAAAGATGAAATTAAAATTTCGGAACTTGTAAAACAAACACTAAACAAAACAGGATATACAAAAGCTTTAGAACTAGAAAGTACAACACAAGCAGAAACAAGGCTAGAAAACTTAGATGAGTTTTTAACAGTAGCAATAGAGTTCGAGGATGAAGCCGCAGAAAACAACTTAGCAGAATTCTTAGAAAGTATAACACTTACAAGCGATGTAGATGAACTAGAAGATACAGACGAAGCAGTAACATTAATGACTTTACATAGTGCAAAGGGGCTAGAATTCTCAGTAGTATTTTTAATAGGAATGGAAGACCGGAATATTCCCAAGTTATAAATCAATAGGAGAAGAAAGAGAACTGGAAGAAGAAAGAAGACTTTGTTATGTTGGGCTAACAAGGGCAGAACAATTTTTATACTTAACATGTAGCAGACAAAGAACAATATTTGGTTCAACATCATGCAACAAAATATCTAGATTTATAGAAGAAATACCACCAGAAATGCTAGACGGAGATAAAAACATTAAGAAAGAAAAACAATATGAACCAAAAGAAACAACATATGAGTGGGAATATGGAACAGTAAAAAAATATCAAACAAAAGCATTTGGAGATAAATACTCTCCAAAAGAACCATCATATCAATTTAGAACAGCAGAAAGTTTCTTAAATTCACTAAACAAAACAAGAACAGAAGGAGTAGATTTAAGCAAATTTAGAGCAGGTGTAACAGTATACCACAAAAAATTTGGAGAAGGAGTAATAAACTCAGTAGAACAAGAAGGAGAAGACTTAAAACTAGATATAAACTTTGAAAAAGCAGGACATAAAAGACTAATGGCAAAATTCGCAAATTTAGAAATAAGATAAAAAAGAAGAGCAATCTTCTTTTTTTATGCAAAAAAATTGGAATTTGTGTGAGGGGAAATTCTAGGGACTGTCCCTCAAAATCACTAAACCTGGGGATTTTGGGGACTGTCCTGAATTCACCCGGAACTAAACAAATTACAATTTATCTAATTACTTACTTCGTTTTTTACTTTGTCTATTTCTGTCTGTGGTGCTTGCCCTGCTGGTGTGTAATATCCTTTTGCTTGTGCTACCTTAAATAATTCATATTGGAATGATTCGTCATTATTTCTTATCTGTTGTATTGTTTGTCTTAATTGCATATTTTCTGCTTCTGAGATAACTCCTTGATATGTTGTAAGCTCTGCTTTAACGCTTTCTAATATATCGTTAACCATGTATTTTTCTTCCATATTCTTACCTCCTAATTTAAAAATGTTAACAATTTTTGTTTTGTATTTAATGAATCTTGTGCAGCCTTTGTAAACATTTGCTTTATTTGTGGGTCAACACATTGTGATGCGTATGTGTTTAATTTTTGATATGATGTGTCGTGTGCACCTATTAAGTGCCTTAAATTTTGTAATTCTACTTGACTTAGTTCTGACATTAAAATCATCCTTTCCATTTTTTATTTAACAAGTATATTGTTTACAAAAATTAATAAATTATTCAAAAAAATGTAATTTGTTTAATTGATGTGAGAGGTGTGAGGTGTGAAATTACAAATTACAATTTGCCTAACCCACCAATCCCTACGGAAATAAACAAAACAGATAATTCACAACACAAAAAACAGAGCTTTTGGGAGTAAAATAGAGAAAAAAAGAGAAAATGTAAGCATCGCTAACATTAAAGGAGCAAATAAAAGAATATAAAAATTGCCAAAAATGTAAAATTAATGTAAAATAGAAAAGTGGAAAAATAAAAATAGTTAGGAGTGTTTATTATTTTAAGAAGTATAAAAAATATATTTGTGCATGTTAGAAGTTCGTTAAAAGTTTTATTTCTTATTATGATATCTACAGCATTAATAGTAGGACTAATATCTTTAGTATATAAACCAATGTATAGCGTAACAGTAAACGGAGAATTTTTAGGATATACATCAAATAAAAGCAAATTACAAAAGAGAATAAATGATTATATAGAGAGCAAAGAAAATAGTAATATTGCATTTATAGATATTAAAGATTTACCAGAATATTCATTATGCTTACTAAAAAAAGATAACCAAGCAAATGATGAAGAAATATTTGAAAAGGTAAAAAGCTCAGGAACAACATATTATGAATACTATGCAATAGTAGTAAGTAACGAAGAAAAATATTATGTAGGAACAAAAGACGAAGCAGAAGCTATAATTAATGAGTTAAAATCAAAGAAAAGTACAAATATAAATAAAATAGCATATACACAAGTTCATTCAACAGAAATGAAAGAATTTACAGAAAAAGATAAAGTTGTAACAGCATTATATGTAAAACCAGTAGTTGTAGCAACATCAGCTTATGCAACATATACAGGACAAAGAATAGCAAGTACAGAAACACCATCATCAGCAGTTCTAGGAATAGGATTAATAAGACCAGTATCAGGAATAATAACATCAAGATTTGGTCGAAGAGCTAGTGGAAACCATACAGGACTAGATATAGCAACATCAACAGGAACAACAATAGTTGCAGCAGCAGCAGGAACAGTAACTTATTCTGGAAATAATGGTGGAGGTTTAGGAAACTTTGTAAAAATAAGCCATGGAAATGGTGTAGAAACAGTATATGGACATTGTAGTAAACTATATGTAACAGCAGGTCAAACAGTTGTACAAGGTGAAGCAATAGCCGCAGTTGGATCAACAGGAAATTCAACAGGACCTCACTTACACTTAGAAATAAGAGTAAATGGAGTAAGACAAAATCCACAAATTTATTTATACAAATAAAAAATAAAAACCAGTTTTTAACTGGTTTTATTTTTTGCTAAATAAGAAAATCAAAGATTTTTCTATTTAGCAAAAATGCTATTCTTATAAAAATGCTTTAACACAATTAGATATGGCATTTGTCTTAAAAATTATCTTTCCATATTCCAAAATTTTTCTTTCAAACAATTCTGGGTTATCAACACTATTCCCAAACTCACTTATTTCACAATTAATTGCTTTTACAACAGGTAAATTTGATTTGTTAATATGTATGCATAAATAATATTTTGAATTATATAAACTCAAAGAAACCTTTTTCAATTTTAAATATGTTTCACTATTTAAATTCATACTTAAATACTTACAAAATTCACAATAATCATCAAAAGAATTAAAAGAATATATTACTAAACTATTATTAATTACAGAAGTTTTTCTCTTTATTTTTAATTGTTTCTTAACTTGCTCCTTTTCAGGAAGCCTTGTAACAGTTAGTATAAAGTTTCCTTCTGGAACTGCAATCGCTTCAATCATCAATTTATAATCTTTTGTATAAAAACCAACTTCTTTTTCGGCTTTATTTAACAAACTACAAAACAATGCTTGTGACTCAGCAGAATTAGACATAAATGAATGTAAATCTATATGTTCTTCTTCCAAATCGCTCAAATTCAAAGTGATTCTAATTTTATTCTCTGTCAATTTTTCAATTTTCAAAATAAGTAACCTCCAATATAAAGTATATTATTATTATAACACCAATATATAATAATTTAAATAATAAAAATATGGAAATTATTATACCATATTATATTAAAAAAGCATTAAAAAGGTTAAATGAATTGGAATTTATATAACAAAAACCAATAAATGCCTGAAATTACTTGAAAAAACAAGTAATTGCATATATAATATATAAGTATTTAACAAAGGAAAAATAAGGAGGAGCACAAATGGCAACAAGAGAAAAAAATATATGGATATTATTAGTATTTTTACTATCAGGTCTAGTAATAGGAGGACTTTTAGGAGAACTTGCAGCAAAAGTAGATTGGCTATGGTGGTTATCTTATGGACAAAGTTTTGGACTATCAACTCCAGTATCACTAGATTTAAATGTAATAACAATAACATTTGGGCTAATGTTTAAAATAAATATTGCAAGCATCGTAGGAATGGCAATAGCAATATTTATATATAGAAAAGTATAACAAAAAATAATACAAAATTTGCTTTTAGCAAATTTTGATGGGGGCAACAAATTACTTTGAAAGGATGATAATATGCAACTAAAAATGAAGGAGCTCCCAATATTAGAAAGACCATATGAAAAATTAGAAATTTATGGAGCCGAGATGTTATCTAATGCAGAACTTTTGGCAATAATAATAAAAACTGGAAATAAAAAAGAAACTGCAGTAGCACTTGCTCAAAAAATATTAAATTTAAATAAAAATTATAACAAAAATGACCTAAGATTTTTGCAAGAAATATCAATAGAAGAACTTACAGAAGTTAATGGAATAGGAAAAGTAAAAGCAATACAAATAAAAGCAGCATCCGAAATTGCAAAAAGAATAACAAAGCCAATTACAAATAAAATAAAAATAAGCAATACAAAAGATGTGGCAGAATTAGTAATGTCTGAACTAAGATACGAAAAAAGAGAAATAGCCAAAGTAATTATCCTTAATAACAAAAATATTATATTAAGAATTGTAAACATATCATTAGGAGGCTCGAATTTCGCATGTATAGAACCCAAAGATGTGTTAGCAGAGGCTATAAAAATGCAGGCACCAAAGATAATACTTATTCATAACCATCCAAGTGGAGATCCAAAACCCAGCAAAAGTGACTACAAAGTAACAGACAGAATATATGAATGTGCTGATTTAATGGGAATTGAATTATTAGACCATGTAGTAATAGGGGATGGAATATATGAGAGTGTATTAATGGGAAAGGAAACGTGAGAAATATGTTATTTGGACTAAAATCAAAAGATATTGGAATAGATTTAGGAACAGCTAATACTTTAGTTACACTAAAAGGAAAAGGAGTAATATTAAAAGAACCATCTGTTGTAGCAATAGATAGAAGAAGTGGTAATATTTTAGCTACTGGTTATGAAGCAAAAGAAATGCTTGGAAGAACACCAGAAACTATTAAAGCAGTAAGACCATTAAAAGATGGTGTGATAGCAGATTTCACAGCAACACAGTTAATGCTTAAAAATATAGTATCAAAAGTATGCCAAAGATATAATGCAGGTAGACCAAGAGTAGTTGTTGGAGTACCATCTGGTATTACAGAAGTGGAAGAAAGAGCAGTAGAAGAATCAGTTTTAAGAGCTGGAGCAAAAGAAGTATACTTAATAGAAGAACCAATGGCAGCAGCAATTGGAGCAAACTTAGATGTAGCAGAACCTACAGGAAATATAATAGTTGATATAGGTGGAGGAACAACAGAGGTTGCCGTAATTTCTCTAGGAGGAGTTGTAATAAGTAACTCTTTAAGAACTGCTGGAGATGAATTAGACGAAGATATAGTAAATTATATAAAAAGAGAAATGGGACTAGCAATAGGAGAAACAACAGCAGAAGAAATAAAAATAGAAATAGGATGTGCATTACCATTAATGACAGAAGCAAGCATGGAAGTAAGAGGAAGAGATTTAGGAAATGGGTTACCAAGAAATGTTATAGTTACTTCAACACAAATAGAAGAGGCAATGCATGATTCAATAAATGAAATAGTAGAAGTTGTAAAAGCTACATTAGAAAAAACTCCACCAGAGCTTGCATCAGACATAGTAGAAAAGGGAATAGTGCTTGCAGGTGGAGGAGCACTAATCAGAAATCTAGACAAATTATTAAGCCAAAAAACAGAAATGCCAGTATATATTGCAGAAGATCCATTAGAATGTGTTGTAAAGGGAACAGGAAAAACTTTAGAAGACTTAGAAAGATTAAAAACTGTTCTTATAAATGCGCGTAAACGTAGATAAACAATAAATAAGAAAGGATTACAGCGATGTATAGAAACAATAAAACAAGTATTATAGGTATAGTAATAACAATAATAGTATTGATTATATTAGTTTTGCTTACCAATATAAATACAAATAAACTTTCTGGTGCAGAGAATTTATTTAGTAAACTTGTAATGCCTGTGCAAAATGGATTAACGCATTTAAAAAATAAAATAGCAAAAAATGATTCGTTTTTCGAAAACATAGATAAACTAGATGAAGAAAATAAAAAGCTAAAAGAAGAAAATAGTGAATTACAAAAAAAATTACAAGAATTAGAAATAATTAAAACAGAAAATGCAACACTAAGACAATATGTAAATATGGCAGAAAAGTACTCAGAATACAAAACTGTACCAGCATATATAATAAATAAAGATGTTAGCAATTTAAGTGAAACAATGGTTATCAACGCAGGGAAATCAAGTGGAATAGATGTAGATATGCCAGTTATTACAGAACAAGGATTAGTTGGATACATTATGTCTGTAACAGAAAACACTGCAAAAGTTCAACCAATAATAGATCCAGCAACTAATATAAGCGGAACAATTACAACATCAAGAGATAGCGTAATTGTAAGAGGAATTTTACGGAAGCAGTAATACATTAAAATTAATGTATATTCCAACAGATGCCGACCTAGTTTTAGAAGATACAATAGAAACTTCTGGATTAGGTGGAATATATCCAAAAGGAATACAAATAGGTAAAATAAAAGAAATAATAGAATCAAAAAATATAACAGACAGATATGCAATTGTAGAAACATCAGTGGATTTTTCAAAGTTAGAAACAGTATTGGTAATAACAAAATAATATAAAAGAAAAGGAGATATATTATGAACAATGAAATCTATGTAACACCACTTGCTGGAAGATATCCAAGTAAAGAGATGAACAAAATTTGGTCAAGTGATTCTAAATATTCAACATGGAGAAAACTTTGGGTTGCACTTGCAGAAACAGAAAAAGAGCTAGGAATTGATATAACAGATGAACAAATTAATGAAATGAAAGAAAATGTAAATAACATTGATTATGATGTAGTTGCAAAAAGAGAAAAAGAATGTAGACATGATGTTATGGCACATGTTTATGAATTTGGTACAAAATGCCCAAAAGCAAAACCAATAATACACTTAGGAGCAACATCTTGCTACGTAACAGATAACACAGACGTAATTTTAATGAGAGAAGCTTTAAAAATTATAAAAGCAAAATTAGTTAATGTAATAAATAATCTAAAAAAATTTGCAGATGAATATAAAGGAACAACATGCTTAGGATATACACATTTTCAACCTGCACAGCTAACAACAGTTGGTAAAAGAGCAACACTTTGGATGCAAGATTTATTAGAAGATTTAGAAGAACTAGAATTTGTAGAATCAAGAATGAAGCTTTTAGGTTGCAAAGGAACAACAGGAACACAAGAAAGCTTTATGAAATTATTTAAAGATGAAGAAAAAGTAAAACAAATAGATGGAAAAATAGCAGAAAAAATGGGATTTGACAAAGTATATGCAGTATCTGGACAAACATATACAAGAAAATTAGATTCAATAGTATTAAATTGCTTATCAGGAATAGCAGAAAGTGCATCAAAATTTGCAAATGACATGAGACTTTTACAACACGAAAAAGAATTAGAAGAGCCATTCGAAAAAGGACAAATTGGATCATCAGCAATGGCATATAAAAGAAATCCAATGAGATGTGAAAGAATAAATTCACTTTCAAGACATGTAATGGTACTTTCAAATGATGCAAAAATAACAACAGCAACACAATGGTTAGAAAGAACACTAGATGATTCTGCAAACAAGAGAATATGTGTGCCAGAAAGCTTTTTAGCAACAGATGCAATATTAATCCTTTACGAAAACATATCATCAAACATTGTAGTATATAAAAACGTAATAAAAACAAATATGATGCAAGAACTTCCATTTATGGGGACAGAAGAAATACTTATGAATGCAGTTTTAAAAGGTGGAGATAGACAAGAGTTACATGAGAAAATAAGAGTATACTCAATGGAAGCTGGAAGAGAAGTAAAAGAATTTGGTAGACCAAATGATTTAGTAGATAGAATAGCAGCAGACGAAACATTTGGACTAACCAAAGAAGAAATTTTACATATATTAAATCCAGATCACCTTTGCGGAAGAGCAAAAAATCAAGTAACAGATTTTATAGAAGAATGTGTAAATCCAGTACTAGAAAAATATAAAGACTTAATAAGCGAAGAAAAAGTAGAGATAAATGTCTAGAAAAAATGAGACAAAAAGGGACAGCCCATTTTTGTCTCATTAATTATAAATAATAGAGGAAAATATGAAAATAATAGATTGGTTTAGAAAAATTAGACTGAGAAAAAGATTACTAATACCTAGCAGTAATCCTGATTACGAAGATTCAATTAAGCAAGTAAAAGAAAAAATTATAAACAGTATGCAGGGCAAAGAATTTAGTAAAATTGAAGAGGCTTACTATGCATATATAGAATTAGGAAAAATTTTATCAGAAGATCCTATTAATGCTTTTGGAGAAGTTGAAGAGAGAAGAGACCTATTCAATAAAAAAATAGGAAAAGAACTTCAAGGAAATTGTAAAGCTATAGCAGAATTATATGCAAGTATATTAGAAGATATAGGAATAAGTTCAGATTTAATAAAAGTAAATGAAAATCCAGGGGCACATGTGGATGTAGTGTCAAATATTGATGGGAAATACTATATTACTAACCTAATAAGCGATTTATCAAGAATAAAAACTGCAAAAAGGGTAAACTCATTTGGATTTGATTTAGAGAATAGTAGAAATATTATGTATTCACGAACATATAAAGACAGAGTAAAAAAATGTTATAACTTATCTTTTTTACCAAGAGAAGAAATAGAAAGAATGGATAAAAAATTGGGATATAGTTATAGCACCAAAGCTGAAAAAGATAATAACAAAAGAGGAATATATACAGATGATGTATTTGAAAGAATAAAACAAGAACTAGAAAATCCAGAGAAGTTTAAAAAATATGTTTTAAAAGGAAGAGAAGATGTACCAGAAGAAGAGGTGCTTAAATATAAATTAGAATTCTTTTTGGAAAATATGGATAAGTTTTCTACATATAATGGAGACACAAGATATTTAGAAAATGTAAGATACTATTTTTATACATTGCGAAAATTTTTCTCAAAAGAAGAAGCAAAAAGAATAAATATGTATGCAGCAGTGAACAATGGTAACCTTTCTAAAATACATTCTATTGTAAAATTAAGACCAGCAGAAAAATCAAAAGGCGAAAACTCATATTTTTTATATAATGCTAGTAACAAAAAATATGAAGAAATTTCAAAAGAGGAATTAAAAAGATTTGTAGACAATGCAAAAGACTTAGAGATAATTGGTGACATAGACAATAGAGAACAAATAGAAATAGAAGAATTAGAGTTATAAAATGAGACAAAAGAGAATTACACCCTTTTGTCTCATTTATTTAAAATTTCTTTCCTGTTATTTTTTCATAAGCTTCAATATATTTATTTCTTGTAGTTTCTAAAACATCTTTTGGAAGTTCAGCAGGAGGATTATTTCTATATCCATTATTTGATAACCAATCTCTTAAGTATTGCTTATCAAAACTTTTTTGACCTCTACCTACTTCATAATCATCAAGAGGCCAAAATCTACTAGAATCAGGAGTTAAAACTTCATCTCCTAAAACTAAATTGCCATTTTCATCTAAACCAAATTCAAATTTTGTATCAGCTATAATTATTCCCTTAGAAAGAGCATAATCAGCGCATTTTTTATAAATACTAATTGTAGCATTTTTTACTTTTTCAGCAAGTTCATTACCTAAAATTTCTTTACATCTTTCAAAAGAAATATTTTCGTCATGATCTCCAAGTTCAGCCTTTGTAGAAGGCGTAAAAATTGGTTCATCTAATTTTTGACATTCTTGTAAACCTTCTGGCAATTTAATATTGCAAACAGTACCAGTTTTTTGATATTCTGCCCAACCAGAACCTGTAATATATCCTCTTACAATACATTCAACTGGAAGCATTTTTAGTTTTTTTACTAACATACTTCTATCTTTAAATTCTTCTTTTCTAAACTCCTCTGGAAACTCTTCATAATTTGTAGTAATTATATGGTTTGGTATAATATCAGAAACAAAATTAAACCAGAATTCAGATAATTTATTTAAAATTTTTCCCTTGTCCAAAACAGGATTTGGCATAATAAAATCAAATGCAGAAATTCTATCAGAAACAACCATCATAAGTTTGTCATCATCTACTTCATATATTTCACGAACTTTACCACTACTAATTTTTTTCATAAAATAACAATCCTTTCTAAATTAATAATTTTCGTAACCTACATCTTGTAATTTTGCATCTTTTTCCATAACAGCATCTTTTAATCCAGCTTTAAAATCAGCTAATTTATTACGCACATCTTCATTTGAAACACCTATTATTTGAGTTGCTAAAATAGCTGCATTTTTTGCACCATTTATTGCAACTGTTGCAACAGGAATTCCAGAAGGCATTTGCACAATTGAATAAAGTGAATCAATACCATTTAAAGCCTTAGAATGAATAGGAACACCAATTACTGGGCATGTATTTACTGCTGCAAAAATTCCAGGTAAATGAGCTGCACCACCAGCACCAGCAATAATTGCTTTAACACCTCTATTTTTAAGATTTTTTGCGTAATCAATTGCTTCATCTGGACATCTATGAACAGATAAAATTTTCATCTCATAAGAAATTCCCATATTGTCCAAAAATTTGGCACTATCTTTCATTATAGGTAAATCAGAATCACTACCCATAATTATTGCTACATCAATATTTTTTTCCATTTTTCCCTCCCAAAAATAAATCTGAATTAATTATATTATATAAAATTATAATATACAAGAAAATAAATGAATTTGAAAATTATATTAAGATTTGCAATTTATGGAAGTAGATTATATAATAAGTAAAATCATATAAAGGAGGGGACAATGTCTCAGATACAAATTAATAATTTAAATTTTATTTACCCAGGACAGACCGAATATATTTTTAAAAATGTAAATTTAACATTAGATACAGATTGGAAACTAGGACTTATAGGAAGAAATGGAAGTGGTAAAACTACACTTTTAAAATTACTTTTAGGTGAATACGAAAGTAACAATGCTATAAGCAAGAATATAGAATTTGAATATTTTCCTTATGAAATTAAAAATGAAAACGATTTAACTATTAATATTGCCTATAAAATTCTTCCGAATTTGGAAGAATGGAGATTATATAAGGAACTTAATTTAATTAAAATGGATGCTAATATTTTATACAGAAATTTCAGTACGTTAAGTGGTGGAGAGATGATAAAATTCCTTTTAATTTGTGCATTCTTAAAAGAAAATAAGTTTTTACTTATAGATGAACCAACTAATCACATTGATGAAGAAAGTAAAGATTCGCTAATAGAATATTTAAAACAAAAAAAAGGATTTATACTGGTTTCACATGATAGAAAAATATTAAATGAAGTAGTTGATCATATTCTATATATAGGAAAACAAAATATTACATTGGAACAAGGAACATATAATTCATGGAAATTTAATAAAACAAATAGAGATAATAATGAGATTGAGCAAAATAAACGATTAAAAAATGATATTATGAAATTAGATGAAATCGCCAAAAAAACTGAAAATTGGTCTAATGCTGTGGAAAAGAGTAAAAAAGGTGCTGTAGACAAAGGACACGTAGGACATCAGGCTGCTAAGATGATGAAGAGAGCAAAGGTTTTAGAAAGCAGAAGAGATAAAAAAATCGAAGAAAAAACAGGCCTTTTAAAAGACATAGATATATCACCGGACTTGCAAATGAAACCATTAATTGCTTCTAGAAAAAATCTAATTTTAGTGCAAAATTTATCAATATTTTATGACAAAAAAATATTATTTAAGAACTTAAATTTTGAAATAAATTCTGGAGAAAGAGTTGCAATAGAAGGAAAAAATGGAAGTGGTAAATCTAGCATTGTAAAATTAATAGTTGGTGAAAATATACCAAATAATAAAGGTTTAAAAGTCATGCCAAACCTGAAAATTTCATATGTATCACAAATGACAGATGAAGTAAAAGGAACTATTTCAGAGTATGCCAGATATAACAACGTTGATGAAGGTATTTTTAGGGCAATGCTTCAAAAACTAGGAGTTGATAAAGAAAAACTAGACAAGAATTTATCGGATTTAAGTGAAGGACAAAAGAAAAAAGTAATGATTGCAAGGAGTATTTCTGAGGATTCTGAGATTTATATTTGGGATGAGCCATTAAACTATCTAGACATTCAATCTCGTGAACAAATAGAGAATATGATTTTAAAATATGAACCAACTATGCTTTTTATTGAGCATGATAATGTGTTTATAAACAAAATTGCTACTAAAGTAATACAATTACCTGAAGAGTAAAAAACGCGTAATACAAAATATTTAAATGAAAGAGAAAGCAAAAAATAGATCTCAAAAGAGGTCTATTTTTTATTGGATAAAATGTCCTAAAATAAATTAATCAACCTAACACCAATTTACATAAATAGGAATATATTATTAATATAGTAGGAGGAATAGCATGAAAGAAGTTTTAAGATTAGAAAATATAAACAAGACATATCAAGCAAAAAATGGGGAAATAGAAGCTTTAAGAAATATAAATTTTAATGTAAATGAAGGCGAATTTGTTAGCATAATTGGACCAAGTCGGATGCCGGAAAATCAACATTACTTTCAATAATTGCAGGGCTAGAAGAGAAATCAAGTGGAAAGATATATATAGATAATGTAGAAACAGAAAATGTATCAAACAAAATTGGATATATGCTTCAAAAAGATAGTTTACTAGAATGGAGAACTATATATAGCAATGTGATTTTTGGGTTGGAAATAACAAAAAGAAAAACTAAAGAAAACGAGCAATATGTAAAAGATTTATTAAAAAAATATAATCTTTATGAATTTAAAGATAAATATCCATCTCAATTATCAGGAGGAATGAGGCAAAGAGTGGCGCTAATTAGAACACTTGCAATAAGACCAGAAATTCTTCTATTAGATGAAGCTTTTTCGGCTCTTGATTATCAAACAAGAATAATGGTAACAAAGGATATATACAAAATTCTAAAAAACGAAAATATTACCACAGTAATGGTAACACACGATATATCAGAGGCTATTAGTATGTCTGACAGAATAGTAGTACTTACAAAAAGACCAGCGACTGTTAAAAAAATTGATACAATAGATTTTGAAATAGAAGGAAGAGATCCTATGAACTGCCGTAAAAGTCCAAAATTCAGTAAATATTTTGATAGCTTATGGAAGGAGCTAGATGTTGATGCAAAAGAAAAATAATTCAGAAGAAAGAAAGAAGTATCTAAAAAAAATTAGATTAACAAAAATATTAACATTATTTACACAAATTACAGTAGCTGTCGCATTTGTAGCATTATGGGAGATACTAGCCAATAAAGGAGTAATAGATAGCTTTATAACAAGCCAACCATCTAGAATGCTAAAAACCTTTATGAATTTATCTCAAAATGGACTATTAGAACACTTAGGAGTTACATGTTATGAAACAATAGTAGGATTCTTATCTGGAGCTATACTTGGAGTGATTATTGCAATAATACTATGGTGGTCAAAATTTCTATCAAAGGTATCTGAACCATTTTTAGTAGTATTAAATAGTTTACCTAAAATAGCACTTCGGACCGGTAATAATAATATGGGTAGGAGCAGGAACAGGCGCAATTATAGTAATGGCATTGGCAATATCATTAATAGTTACAATTCTAGAAATATTAAATGGTTTTTTAAATACAGATAGCGAAAAAATAAGAATGGCAAAAACCTTTAATGCAAATAAATTGCAGATATTAACAAAAATAGTAATACCAGCAAATATTTCTACATTTATAAATTCGTTAAAAGTGAATATAGGGCTTTCATTAGTCGGAGTAATATCAGGGGAATTCTTAGTATCAAAAGCAGGACTTCGGCTATTTAATAGTGTATGGAGGTCAAGTGTTTCAGCTAGATTTAGTAATGGCAAGTGTAGTAATACTTGCAGCTGTCGCAGCAATTATGTATGAGGCAGTAGTCCTACTAGAAAAAATAATTTTAAAAACAAAAAAATTTGGATAAATTGTAATTTGACACGGTAGGGGTCGCCGTCCTCGGCGACCCAAAGGTATAGCAGGCTTTGCAATATACATGTTTTAAACAAATTACAATCAATTGAAAGGAGAAAAATTTTGAAAAAATATATTATAGGCATACTTATAATCTTATTAGTCGTTGGTGGAATTTTAGCATATTCTATGCTTAAAGATAAAAATAACGGAAACACAGAAATGACAAAAATAAGATTAAATGAAGTTACACGTTCAGTTTTTTATGCACCACAATATGTTGCAATTAGCAATGGATATTTTAAAGAAGAAAATTTGGATATAGAAATTACCACAGGTCAAGGTGCAGATAAGGTAATGACAGCAGTGCTTGCTGGTCAAAGTGATATAGGATTTGCACGGACCAGAAGCTGCAATTTATGTATATAACGAAGGAAAAGAAGATTACATGCAAGTATTTGCACAAATGACTAAAAGAGATGGATCTTTTCTAGTTAGCAGAAAAGAAAACAAAGACTTTAAATGGGCAGATTTAAAAGGTTCTACTATTATTCCTGGTAGAAAAGGTGGAGTACCATATATGACATTTGAATATGTACTAAAACAAAGTGGATTAGACACAAAAAAAGATGTAGTATTAGATGATAGTATTAAATTCGACTTAATGGCAGGAGCATTTGCAGGAGGAAAAGCAGACTATGTTACACTATTTGAACCAACAGCATCAATGACAGAAGCACAAGGAAAAGGATATATAGTAGCATCAGTTGGAGAAGCAGGAGGAGAAATACCATATACAGCATACTTTGCAAAAAAGAGCTATATAAACAATAACAAAGATATAATTCAAGGCTTTACAAATGCAGTATATAAAGGTCAAACATGGGTAAAAGAACATACAGCAAAAGAAATTGCAGAAAAAATACAAAACTTTTTCCCAGATACAGATTTAAATATGTTAGAAAGTTCAATTCAAAGATATAAAGACATAGATGCTTGGAATGAAACACCAGTACTAAAACAAGAAGCTTTTGAAAAATTACAAACAGTAATGCAAGAAGCAGGAGAACTTACAACAAAAGCACCTTATGAAACAATAGTAAACAACGAATTTGCAAAAAAAGCTATTAAATAAAAACAAAACATAGCGCAAGTCAAAGGGGATAGACTTACGCTATGCTTCTCATAATATTTAATATATATCATGGAGGATAATTACATTATATATTACCAAACCTTAAATTAAGTTTAAAAATTACAATTTATCCAACCAATCTAAAATAAAGTTATAAACCTCTAATTTATTTACCTCATTAAGCAATTCATGTCTAGCATTTTTAAACAATCTTAAATACACATTTCTGGTTCCATCTTTTTTTAGCATTTTATACACTCTTAAAACCCCTTTACCATTTTGTCCAACAGGGTCTTCATCACCAGAAAAAATTAATATAGGAACCTTTATAGTTTTATTAACATTTTTCTGTTTAGATAAATATTGAGTTCCACTTAATAAATCATAATATGCTTGAACAGAAAACATTTTTCCGCATTTCTCATCTTCTATAAATTTATTAACTTCATTTTCATCACTGCAAATCCAGTCAGAAGGAGTTCTGTTTGGTTCAAACTTTTTATTAAAAGAACCTGTAACAAGATGCTCAATCAATTTGCTTTTATACCTTTTACCTTTAAAAGTAGAAATTATTTTAATAAGCAGTTTCCCAGAAACAAGTCCATACTTTTGTCCACTTGTTCCAGAAATAATTACACCAGTTAAATTATCATCATATTTTGTAATATATGTACGAACAATAAGTGAGCCCATGCTGTGCCCCATAACAATATAAGGTAAATTAGGATACTCATTATGAACTTTATTTTGAAGAATATGAACATCTTCTACTAACCTATCCCAGCCATTATTATCAGCAAAATATCCAAAATCATCTTCACATTTAGCTGTATTACCATGACCTAAATGATCATGACCAACCACAATGTAACCATTATTAGCTAAAAAATTAGCAAAATCATTATATCTACCAATATGTTCTTGCATACCGTGAACTAATTGTATTATTCCTTTGTGTTCTTTAAAATCATTATTAATCCATTTTTTTGCAAATACATCAAAACCTGTACTCGACTTAAAACTAAAAGTACTTTCCACTATAATCCTCCAATACAAATTATTACATAATAATATATCATAAAATACTAAACAATAGAAGAGTTGAAAATAAAAAATAATTGTAATAAAATATTAAAAAAAGATAAAAATAAAAAGAGGTGAAAAATATGGAATATAGATATAAACCAGAAGGAGTATGCTCAAGAGAGTTAGTATTCGATATAGAAGGAGATATTGTAAAATCAGTAAAAGTAGTTGGAGGATGCCCAGGGAATACAGTAGGAATTTCAAAATTAGTAGAAGGAATGAAAATAAAAGACATAATAAAAAAACTAAAAGGAATTCCATGTGGATACAAAGGAACATCTTGCCCAGACCAAATAGCTAGAGCATTAGAAAAATATATAATTAAATAAATGTATTGGTTGCCATTTTAGGCGACCCACATTGCAAAGAAATTAATAAAAAGTAAGAAGGAATAGAATATGATAAAAATAGCATTTTTTGATACAAAAGAATATGATAAAAAATTGTTTGATGAATACAATAAAAAATATGGTTATGAAATAACATATTTAGAATCAAGATTAAATAGTGAAACTGCACCACTAGCAAAAGGATTTGACGTTGTATGTATATTTGTAAACGACGTAGTAGACGAAAAAACAATTAAAATCTTAGAAGAAGATGGAGTAAAATTAATAGCTTTAAGATGTGCAGGATTTAACAATGTAGATATAAAAAAGATTGGAGAAAAGCTAAAAGTTGTAAGAGTACCAGCATACTCTCCTTATGCAGTTGCAGAACATGCAGTAGCATTACTTTTAAGTATTGATAGAAAAATATATAAAGCATATCAAAGAACAAAAAAATACAACTTTACCTTAAATGGACTATTAGGATTTGATATACACGGTAAAACAGTTGGAGTTATAGGTTCAGGTAAAATCGGAAAAGTATTTATAAACATTATGAATGGCTTTGGGTGTAGAGTATTAGCTTATGATAAATTCCCAGATGAAAAATCAGCAAAAGAAATGAATTTTGAATATGTAGACTTAGACACATTATATAAAGAATCAGACATAATATCACTTCATTGCCCACTAACAGACGAAAACTATAAAATGATAAACGAAGAATCATTAGACAAAATGAAAGATGGAGTTGTATTAATAAACACAAGCAGAGGAAAACTAATAGATACAAAAAGCCTAATAAAAAGGCTAGAACAGGGCAAAATTGGAGGACTAGGATTAGATGTTTACGAAGATGAAGAAGAATTCTTTTTAAACGATATGTCTAATTCATATATAAGAGATGAGGAGCTTTCAATATTACTTACTATGCCAAATGTAGTAGTAACATCACATCAGGCATTTTTTACAAAAGAAGCTCTAAATAAAATTGCATTAGACACATGCGAAAATATAAAAGAGTTTTTTGAAACAGGAGATTGTAAAAATAAGGTATAAAAATAATAGCTTGCAAGTTTTACTTGTAAGCTATTTATATATTTTTATTTATTTTACTTCAGAAAAAGAATTTTTACTTGTACCGCAAATTGGGCAGACCCAGTCAGTTGGTAAGTCTTCAAATTTAACTGCTTCTTTGTTTTCATCATAAACGAATCCACAAATGTCACACTTATAGTCCATAATATCATCCCTTCTAGTTAAATATACAATATAATAATATAATAAACTTGAAATGTCAATTAAAATATATACAGAAACAAGCTAAATATGATATAATAACAATTGTAAAAGAGGAGATTTTATGGAACAAGAGTACATTTTAGAAGATTGCAAATCCTTTGAACCAGAGCACATTTTTGAATGCGGACAATGCTTTAGATGGAATAAGCAAAAGGATGGAAGCTATACAGGAATATTTAAAGAAAATGTTGTTAATGTAAAAAAGGAAAATAATAGAATAATTTTTAAAGGGATATGTAAAGAAAATATAAAAGAAGAATGCATAGATTATTTTGATTTAGATACCGATTATGACAATATAAAAAACAAATTGTCAAATGTAGATGATTATTTAAAAACTAGTATTGAATATGGAGAAGGAATTAGAATATTAAATCAAGATTTATGGGAAACACTTATTTCATTTATAATATCAGCAAATAACAACATTCCTAGAATAAAGGGAATAATAGAAAGAATTTCTAAAAACTACGGTAAAAAGATAGAATGGGGCAATAGCCAATACTACACATTCCCAACACCTAAAGAATTATCTAAAGCAAGTGTAGAAGATTTAAGAAATCTTGGACTTGGATTTAGAGATGTAAGAGTATATGAAACAACTAAAATAATAAATGAAAATCCTAATAAACTAAATGAATTAGAAGATGAAAAGGATGTAAACAGATTAAGAGAAGAGTTGTTGGAATTCCCAGGCGTAGGGCCAAAAGTAGCAGATTGCGTAATGCTATTTTCTACACTTAAACGATTAGAAGTATTTCCAATAGATGTTTGGGTACGAAGAGTTATGAATGAATTATATATAAAAAATGAGGATGAAACGAAAATAAATAAAAAAGAAATAGAAGAATTGGCCAAAATAAAATATGGTAATTTAGCAGGAATTGCACAACAATATTTATTCTATTGGAGAAGGGGAGCTTAAATTAATGAGTTTAAGGTTGATTTGTGGAAGAGCAGGAACTGGAAAAAGCCAGCTCTGCTTAAACAAAATTAAAGAGCAAATAAATAATAAAACAGCACAAAAAATATATCTTGTTGTGCCAGAACAATTTTCATTTTCAACAGAAAAAAGATTGCTAGAAACACTAGAACAAAATAGTGTAATAAATGCAGAAGTTATAACATTTAAAAGAATGGCACATAGAATTTTTACAGAAGTTGGAGGACTTACAGAAGTAAACTTATCAAAAACAGGTAAGGCAATGCTTGTAAGCAACATATTAGAAAAATATAAAAAAGATTTACAATTTTTAAATAAATCATCCGAAAATATAGATATAGTATTAAGGACTATAACAGAATTAAAAAAGCATGATGTAAAACTAGAAGATTTAGAGCAAAAACAAAAAGAGGCAGAAGACGAATACTTAAAAATAAAATTAAATGATATAAATACAATATACAAAAAATATGAGGAAACTCTACAAAACAAGTACATAGACGAAGACGATATACTTACAATTCTTGCAAAGAAAATAGAAGAAAGCAGTATGTTTGATAATTCATATATTTACATAGATGAATTTTCTGGTTTTACAAGACAAGAATACAATGTAATAAAAGAATTATTAAAAAAGGCCAAAGAGATTGATATTACAATATGTTCAGATGGAATAAACATAGAAAAACAGCCAGAAGAAGATATTTTTTATCAAAACAAAATGGTAATTCAAGAATTAATAAAATGTGCACAAGAGGTTAATGTAAATTTAGAGGAAGATATAGAATTAAAAAATACCTATAGATTTAAAAATGAGGAATTAAAACATTTAGAAAAAAATATTTATGAAGTACCATATAAAATATATGAAAAACCAGTAAACAATATACATATAAGTTTGCTTAGCCAGCCATATTCAGAAGTAGAATATGTAGCAAAAACGATAATAGAATTAGTAAGAGAAAAAGAATATAGATATAAAGATATATCAGTAATTACAAAAAATATAGATGAATACACAAACATAGTAAAGGCAATTTTTGAAAAATATGAAATACCAGTATTTATAGACCAAAAAGAAGACTTAAGTCAAAATATTTTAGTAAAATATGTGCTTTCAATTTTAGAAATATATGCAAAAAATTGGTCACAAGATGCAGTACTTGCATATATAAAAACTGGGTTCCTTCCACTAGAAAAAGAAGATATATATAATTTAGAAAACTATTGCAAAAAGTGGGGAATAAAAGGCAACAAATGGTATAAAGAAGATTGGAAATATGATAGCTTAAACAAAGATGTAGAAAAGCTAAACGAATTAAGAAGAAAAATTGTAGAACCACTATTAAAACTAAAAACAAGTTTAGACGAATCAAAGCTAGCAGAGGAAATAACAACAAAACTATATAGATTTTTAGAAGAGAATCAAATAAGAGAAAAACTAGAAGAAAAAGCAGAAAAATTAGAGCAATCAGGCAGAAAAGATGTAGCAAATAAGTATAAATCTAGTTGGAATATACTTATGCAAATATTTGATGAGATAGTGCTAATATTTAGCCAAGACAAAATGAGTTTTAAACAATACAAAAACATATTAAAAGTTGGATTAGAATTTTCTAGTTTAGGAGAAATACCTCAAGTAATAGATCAAGTTATAATAGGAGATACAGATAGGTCTAGAAACCATAAAGCAAAAGTTGTATTTATACTTGGCTTAAATGATGGCGTATTTCCTGCGGTTAATTCAGGAGAAGGTTTCCTTAACGATAAAGACAGAAACTATTTAAAACAAAATGGAATTGAACTTGCAAAAGGAACAATAGAAAACTTGTATGAAGACCAATTTAATATATATAGAGCTTTTACAACAGCAGAAGATGAACTATATTTATCTTATGTATCAACAGATAAAGAACAAAAAGCTAAAAGACAATCTATACTAATTTCTAGAATAAAAAAGATGTTTAAAAATTTAAAAGAAGAAAGTGATGTAGTAAGTAAAAATGATAGTATTTTAACAGCAGAAAGTACATTTAATCAAATGCTTTCAAACATTAAAGATTTTAAACAAGGAAAAGAGATAGATGAAATTTGGCTTGCTGTGTATAATTGGTACATGCAAAATGATGAATGGAAGCCTAAATTAAAAGAGGCTATAAAAGGTTTTTCACATAAAAATGATGCAGAAAAAATAACAGAAGAAAATATAAAAAGACTATATGGAAACACTTTAAAAACAAGTGTATCAAGGCTTGAACAATATAGAGAATGCCCATTTTCTTTCCATTTAAAATATGGACTAAAATTAAAAGAAAGAGAAGAATTTGTAGTAAGACCAATTGACACAGGTTCATTTATGCATGAAGTAATAGATGAGTTTTTTGAAAATACAAAAAATATAAAAACAATAGAAGACCAAGAAATAAAAGAAATAGTAAATAGCATAATCGATGAAAAACTTTCACTTAGCAAAAATTATATATTTACAAGCACACCAAGGTTTGCAGTACTTACAAACATACTAAAAAAAGCAATACTTCAATCAATAACATATATAGTTCAACAAATGAAAAATAGCGATTTTGAAATAGTAGGAAACGAAATAGAATTTAATAGAAAAATAGATAATGTAGAAATAACAGGTAAAATAGATAGAATAGATACAGCACAAAATGAACAAGGCAAATACATTAGAATAATAGACTATAAATCATCAGATAGAAGTATAAATTTAAATGAGTTAGAAGCTGGAACACAAATACAATTATTAACATATTTAGATACAGCAGTAGAAAAAACAAAAAATATACCTGTTGGAATGCTTTATTTTAACTTAATAGACCCAGTAATAAAAGCAAGTAGAAATTTAACAGATGAACAAATACAAGAAGAATTAAAAAAGCAATTTAGAATGAGCGGTATGGTATTAGCAGATGTAAACATTATACGAATGATGGATAAAAACTTACAAACAGGTGCTTCAAGCACAATACCAGTAACTCTTGACAAAAATGGAGATATAATGGATTCTCGTTCAAATGCAATAACAAAAGAACAATTTACTTTATTGCAAAATAAGGTAAAAAAAATAATAAAGCAAATAGCAAAAGAAATATTAGAAGGAAATATAGAAATAAAACCAACATACAACAAAGGAAAAAAAGAAGAAGTATGCAAATATTGTGAATATAAATCAATATGCTGTTTTAATCCAAATGTAAATAACTATTCATTTATAGATAATAAATCAAAAAAAGAATTGTTAGATAATTTACAATAAAATGAAAGGAGAAACAAAATGGGATTAATAGGTTTTTATGCAGGATCATTTGATCCATTTACAAATGGACACTTGCAAATAGTAAAAAAAGCTGCCAGATGTTTTGATAAAGTAATAATAGGTATAGGATACAATAAAGATAAATCAGAGCGTATAGACAAAAATAAAATGAAAGAAGCAATAGAAGAAACAATAAAAGAGATAGGATTAAGTAATGTAGAAGTAGTACTTTATGAAGGACTAACAGTAGAAAAAGCAAAACAAATGAATTGCGACATATTAATTAGAGGCCTAAGAAATGGTACAGATTACGAATACGAAGAGAATATATCTGCAATAAATGAAAAATTAGCAGGAATGGACACATGTTATTTTAGAGCAGGAGACTTAGGCTATTTGTCTTCAAGCATTGTTATGGAGCTATATACACATAGTAAAGAAATAGATAAATATGTGCCAAAAGCAGTTGCAAAATTATTGCAAACAATGTAGAGGTGAAGAAAAGAAATATGATAATAGGAATTACAGGGAATTCTGGTTCGCGGAAAAACTTTATTTAGCCAAGAATTATGTGCAAAAACAAATGCAAAGTTAATAAATGCAGACCAAATGGTAAAAGAATTATCAAAATGCGAAGAACCATATTATAAAGAAATAGTAAAACAATTTGGACAAGAAATATTATTAGAAAATAAAGAAATAAACAGACCCAAATTAGCACAAATAATTTTTAGCGATAATCAAAAAAGAGAAGAATTAAATAAAATTACATGCACACATATTGCAAAAAAAATTAAAGAAGAAGCGGAAAAAGAAACCCAAAGAATAGTGATAATAGATGCACCACTTTTAATAGAAACAAAGCTAAATGAAATATGCGATATAGTAGTTTCTGCTATAGCAAATGAAGATATAAAAATAGATAGAATTTGTAAAAGAGATAATGTTGACAAAAAAACAGCAAAACAAAGGCTAAACAGCCAGCTTGCGGAAAATACATATATTAAAAATTCAAATTATGTTTTAATAAATAATAATGCAAATTTAGAAAAAGAAGCAAAAGACTTTTTAGAATTGTTAAGTAATAAGAATTTATTTAATAAAGAAACAGTTATAATAAAAAATGAAAACATAAGATATATGCAATTTAAAAAATTATTAGATTATAAAAATATTAAACATTGTTTTACTTTAAAACCATTAGATGTGGGAAGCAATGATACTTACAAAGAAATAAAAGATATAGCAAACAAAAACTATAATGATATATGTAATTTATTAAAATTAGATAGTAACAACATAGTAAGACCATATCAAACACATACAAACAACGTGAAAAAAATAAGTGGTGAAGTTGGCATATTTCCACAAGAATTAAAAGACATAGATGGATTAATAACACAAGAAAATAATAAAATACTTTCTTTAACATTTGCAGATTGCACACCAATATATTTATATGATAAACAAAAAAATATAATAGGTAACATTCATTCAGGATGGCAAGGAACAATTAAAAAAATAGCAAAACATGCAATAATTCAAATGAAAAAAGAATTTAATTCTAATCCCAAAGATATTGTTTGTGTAATAGGACCAACAATTAGAAAATGTCATTTTGAAGTACAAGAAGATGTAAAAAACAAATTTTATAATACATTCAATTACATGAAAAATATAGATAAAATAATAGAATTTAATAAAAACACAAATAGTTATTTTATAGACACAGTAGAAATAAATAAAGAACTACTAAAAGAAGAAGGAATATTAGAAGAAAACATAGTAGATAGTGGAATTTGCACATACTGTAATAGTAATATAATTCATTCATATAGAAAAGAAGGAAAACAAGCAGGAAGAAATACAGCATTAATTTGTTTAAAATAGAAAGGAACAAAATATGTATCAAACATGGGAAGAATTAGAAGAAGCATGCAAAAATTGCAATAAATGTAAACTCTGTGCAAACAGGCATAATGTGGTAATAGGCACAGGAAATAGAAATGCAAAAATAATGTTTATAGGAGAAGGACCGGGCGCAGACGAGGATTTGCAAGGAATACCATTTGTAGGAAAAGCTGGTAAATTAATGGACAAGGCTTTTGAAGGGATAGGAATAAAAAGAGAAGAGGTATATATAGCAAACATAGTAAAGTGTAGGCCTCCAAATAATAGAAATCCAGAATACGAAGAAGCAGATGCCTGCAAAGAATATTTAGGAAGTCAAATTAATCTAGTAAAACCAGAAATAATTATACTATTAGGAAGTGTGGCACTAAAAAATATATTAGGCAAAGAATATGGAATAACATCAAGCAGAGGAAAATGGTTTGAAAAAGACGGAATAAAATGTTTACCAACATTTCATCCAGCAGCATTATTAAGAGATGAAGCAAAAAAAATAGATTTCTGGAACGACTTAAAAAAAGTAAAACAGTTGACATGAAAAAAATAACATATTGGGGAAAAAGGGGTCAGACCCCTTTTTCCCCAATTTTTTAATATAAATTATTAATTGTATCTCTAGATTTATTAAATCCAAATAATTTTTTTACTTTTACAAAGAAAGTAGAAACAAAAGATAAAGCGCGTTTTGTGTTATCAACTAAAACTAAACTATTTTCTGATGTTTCAAATAAGTTTATCTCACCAAATTGCTCTATCTGTTCTTTCTTTTTCTCAAGGCTTTCCATTATTTTGCGGTAGAATTCATTGTAAAAAGTGTAGTTTCCATTAGAGCCCATTATATTTTTAAAATTATATAATTTTCTCTTATAATCTTTTATATCATCTAAATTTCTAATGCTATTAAATTCAGAAACAAAGCAACTTTCAATAATTAAGTTTTGAGTTTTAAAGAATGTTGAAGTTATGCTTTCTTTTTTTGAAGTAATTAGTTTGTTTAATAATTTTATTTCGTTTACTTTACTAGCATATTGAAGTTCATTTGCAAAATAGTTTAAATCGTTTTCGTAAGCTAGAAGTAAATCTATATTTTTAACAATTGTGTTATAAGCTCTTTTATTAGATTTTAAAATAAAAGTATTTTTAAAAACGTCATTACTGTTTAGAGTACTATGAAATAGTGGATATGTACCTGTAAAATAGGCCATTTGGTTAACTAAAGCACATTCTAAAGGATAATAATTTGGACTAATTGTGTTCAAAGAAACATTATAATAAGTTTCTGATGTAGAAGAACACATATTAGCTTCAGAAGCCATTAGTTGAACAGCAGCCTCATTAATGCCAAGTCCAGAATTAAAAGTACAATTATATAAGCCCATTTTAACTAAATTATTATTTGCATCTCTAAATTCTTGAATATAGTGTATACATTCATGCATTGCAAGCTTTGCCATCTCATCTAAGTTGGTTTCTTCATTAAAGTATATAGAATTATTTTTATAGAAATATTTTGCACCTGATGAATCTCCTGGCATTTTTGCAATATACATATTAATTCTAGAAAGAGACGTAAACAACTCGCTTTTATTCAAATTGTGTTCTGGAAAAGCGAGACATAATTTACTTGCTATACTAATTGCAATTGTATTAACTTTTAAGGTATCTAATTGTTCTACAATTTCTATACCTTCTTTTTTTAGTCTAGAATTAGTACTCATCCGTAACTCCTTTTAAATCTTTGGTACACAATTATTATATAACATAAAGACTAAAAAAATATTTCAAAATCATTAAACTTATATTACAAATTTGTTACATCTGATTTTAAATATATATTGAAAAAAATTATCTATATTGATAGAATATAAATAATTAAATAGACAAATTGGAATTTGTTTAATTGATGTGGGAGATGTGATTTATTGCGATCCCTACAAGCCCAAAAACAAATTTAGTCAAACAAAATCCCAATCTGTAAAATTAGGAGGAATCCAAAATGGAAAAATGTTTATTACTAGGTAATGGCGGAAGAGAAGCAGTACTAGCAGAATATATTAGCAAAGGCTATAGTTTGTATACAGTATGTCCTTATGAGAATCCAAGCATTATAGAAATGGTAAATAAATCAGGAGGCAAATATATTGTAGCAGATCCATTTAACAAAGAGATAGTTTCAGAATTTATAAAAGAAAATAATATTGAAGTATGTTTAATAAGTAGTGATAATTTATTACAAAACGGATTAATAGATGTTGCAAGAGAACTAGGATTAAAAACATTTGGACCAACATCAAAAGGAGCTAAGATAGAATGGAGCAAAACTTACGCATTGAACATAGTAGAAAAATTAGCTCCAGAAATGATAATAAAAAATTATAATATAACAAGCATAGAAGAATTAAAAAATATAATAGATTCATATAATGATGATAGCTTTGTTGTAAAACCAGAAGGACTTACAGGCGGAAAAGGAGTAAAAGTTGGAGGAATACATTTTAAGGGGAAAGACGAAGGGCTTGAGTATGCAAAAAGCTGTTTGGAAATAAGTGGAAATGTAATTATTCAAGACAAAATAGAAGGAAGAGAATTCACTGTAATGGCATTAACAGATGGAGAAAATATTGTAGTTACTCCAACAACATTTGACTATCCATATAGATTTAATGAAGATAAGGGACCAGGAACAGGCGGAATGGGTTGCCTAAGTTTTGAAAACGGAATGCTACCATTTTTAGAACAAAAAGACATAGACGAATGTAGCAATTTAATAAAAGAAACATTAAAATATATAAATAAAGATAATTTAGAATTTAATGGAGTTATATATGGTGGATTCTTTAAAACAAAAAATGGAATTAAATTTATAGAATTCAATTCTAGATTTGGGGATCCAGAAGCACTAAATGTTTTAAATTCATTAGAAACTTCATTTACAGATGTAATGAAGAATATATTTAACAAAACATTAAGCACAGAAAACTGCAAATTCAAAAAAGAATGTACTTTTACAGTATACATAGTAACAAAAGAATATGCAGTAGAAAGTAGAAAAGAACCTTTGATATTCACAATAAATAGAGAAGCAATAGAAAAACAAGGAGTAAAAATATATTTTGCAAACACTAAGCATTTAGAGGGGAATAAATATTCATCAGTAAGCAATTCTAGATTATTTGGTTTAACAACATCAGCAAAATCTTTACAAGAAGCAAAAGAAAAAGTATATAACGCAATAAAAGGAAACATAGATGAGAAATTAGATTATAGAACAGATATAGGAAATATATATGAACACTAAAAAGAGGCTTTAATAGCCTCTTTGTTAATCCCAATCTGTTTTTTGTTTTGTTTGAACATTATCAGAAATTGTTTTAGAACTTGATAACACATACTCGTTTACATGTTCATCTATTTTTTCTACTGCATCAGCTTGCTTTGATTTATAATTTATTGCAGAAAATAGTAATGGAGAAACAGTAATAATTTGTTCCTGCTGTAAAGGTTCTGGTTCAACATTCTCTACTTCTTTTACTACAGGTTCTTCAAAAGAATTATCTAAAGAAACATCAATTCTAGGTTTTTCAATAGAAGTTTCAGGTGAACTAAATAATTCTTCTTTACTAGGTTCTTCTTCAATTTCCAAATCTATTGTTGGTGTATTATTTTCTTTTACAAGACTTTGTTCGTCTTGATTATCTTGAATAATAGGAATTTCTGGCTTGTTATCCATTTCTTTGCTCTGTTCTTTAACTTCGTCATTAGGTTTTGCTACCAATTCATATTCTTTTTTTACTTCGTCTTGCTTAATATGTTCATCAGGCGATTCTTCTGGCTCTGTTGGCAAATCTTCTTGCAATTTCTTTGCAGAGTCAATGTTTTCTTCTTGTTTTTCCTCAGCTGTACTAGTTGAAACTTTTTCAACCTCAGTATCAGGGATTTCTTGTTTTTTTAGCTCAGGCAAATCAAGTTCTTGTTCTGCATCAGATTTAGATAATTTTATTTCTATGCCATCTTTTAGGTTTTCTTGATTTATTTCATTAAGTGAAGAATTTGTGTACTTGGCTTTTTCTGATTTTGCATAAACTGTATTTATACAAGAGTTGAAAAAACCATTAGAAATTGCTTTATCTGGAGGAAGCAACAAATTAAAATAACTTATTATTGCATATTTTTTAATATCGTCCATTTCTTTAAATTCTTTATATGAAAGTGATTTGTTATTTACATTTAAGTCAGGCATTTTCAATTTGTTTAAATAGGTTGGTGAATAGTCCAAATATGTGGCATTTAATATAAGTTCTTTATATTTATCATTAAATTTAATAGAACCATTTTTATATACCCACTTAAACATTTCATTTACATTGTTTGGCTTTTGAGAAATAGCCAAAAGAGCAGTATATGCAGAAGCTTGTTTAGCTAAATCTGAATAGACCTTTTGTGGCTGTTCTTCTTGTTCAGCTTCTTTAGGTGCTTCAGTAGTTTCAGAAGCAGTTAGATTGCTATTTTCCTTAGGCTCTTCATCTCTAGAGATAGAATGCAAGTACTCATCTGAGGTATATCTTTTAATGTCAGATTGATGTTTTATAAAATCATCTAATTCAAATTTATCATGTATAGAATACTTATTTTCCCATTGTTCACGTTCTCTTGCAAATTCTTCAAAGGTGCCAGTGTGTTTAGTAATTTCAACAAGATCTTTAAAAGCTACTTCTTGGTCAAAAGCATTTTCTCTCAAATTTCTTTTGCTAGTCATGTGTTCATATTTTGACTGATACATTTTAAGAAATTTGTCTTTTGGATATTTTTCTTTCCAAGAATTAACTTTTTTCTCTAACGTTTTTAAATCATCTGTATCTCTGATTATTACATATAATTCTCTTAAAGCTTTACTCTGATTTTCAATCTTTTTATTCTCATTAAATTTAATTTGGGATTGAATGTATTGGGTAACAGAAGAATAATATTCAGTAAGTAAGTATTCAATTCTTTTTTTAAAATTAGGACTAGGATTATCTAATAATTTTTTATATTTATCTTTCCATGAAGCGATTCTGTAATCCAAAAGCTCAATAGACTGTTCTTGCATAGCTTCTGCAATAATTTGGCAAAGTTCAAAATATGCTTCGTCTTCTAATTTTTTTAATTCTTCCTTTTCTGCTTTTGCATTTCCCATACAATAGCCCTCCTAAAATTTATTCCAACAATAATTATATCAAGATTTTCCTAAAAAGGCAAATTGCAATTTGTAGATATATTCAAAATTAAAATATTAAAATTCAAAAAATCGTTCAGGTCATGTCGCTTTCATAGAAATTGTAAATCTTCTTGCTCCGCAGCGCCCTCATTAAAAATGAGATTCCCTACTGCGCTCGAAGAACAATTTCTAATTCAAGCTAACTCCATTCACAATTTTTTTCATTTTTAATATTTTAATTTTTGAGGAAATACATTGCAAACATTGTAGGGGTCGCAGAATTAACAAAACATACAACATTTTTGCGGGTCGCCGAGGACGGCGACCCCTACACAATCCTAAATCAAATTTGTTATACAAATTACAATTTTTCTAACTTATTATTTAAAAAATAAATAATATATGATAGAATTACAAAGTAAAATAAAAATTAAGGGGATAACTATGATAACAAGAAATGAAACAAGAAAAATATTTGTAGGAGATGTACAAATAGGTGGACAAAATAAGGTAGTAATTCAATCAATGACAAATACAAAAACAAAAGATGTTAAATCAACAGTGGAACAAATTTTAAAATTAGAAGAAGCTGGTTGTGAGATTATAAGAGTTGCATGTTTAGACGAAGAAGATGCAAAAGCAATAAAAGAAATAAAAAGTAAAATACATATACCAATTGTTTCTGATATACATTTTGATTATAGAATAGCACTAGAAGCAGCAAATGCTGGAGTAGATAAAATTAGAATAAATCCAGGAAACATTGGAAGCGTAGATAGAGTAAAAGCTGTAGTAGATGCTTGTAAAGAAAGAAAAATTCCAATTAGAATAGGTGTAAACAGTGGATCACTTCCAAAAGATATTTTACAAAGAGATGGAAAGCCAACAGCAAAAGGAATGGTAGAAGCTGGGCTAAGACATATAAAAATATTAGAAGACTTAGATTTTTATGATATAGCATTATCATTAAAAGCATCATCATTAGACTTGTGCATAGAAAGTTACAAAGAGGCTGCAAATACAATAAATTATCCATTACATCTAGGAGTAACACATGCGGGAACAGAATTTAGTGGAACTGTAAGCTCAAGTATAGGACTTGGAATTTTGCTAAGAGAAGGTATTGGAGATACAATGAGGGTATCATTATCAGCAGACCCTGTTAAAGAAATAAAAGTTGCAAAAGAAATATTAAAAGATTGCAATTTATATAAAAATGCACCAACACTTATAGCGTGCCCAACATGTGGAAGAATTCAATATGATTTAATACCAATAGCAAATGAAATAGAAGAATTTTTACAAACTATAAAAGCTCCTATTACAGTAGCTGTAATGGGTTGCGGAGTAAATGGACCGAATGAAGCAAGACACGCAGATATAGGAATTGCCGGAGGAATTAAAGAAGGACTTTTATTTAAAAAAGGTGAGATAATTAGAAAAGTAAAACAAGAAGATATAGTAAAAGTACTAAAAGAAGAAATTTTAAAAATGATATAAACAGGTGAGAAAAATGGGAGATATAAATGTTTACACAGGACCAATGAAATGTGGTAAAACTCAAAAAATACTAGATGAAGCTAAAAGACAACAAATTGCAGGAAAAAACGTAAAAATATTTAAACCAACTATAGATGATAGATTTTCAGAGCAAAGTGTTATTAGTAGAAATGGATACAAACAAAATGCAATTAATATTAGTAGCATAGACGAGATAAAAAACTATGATGCAGATGTATATGTAATTGATGAATTCCAGTTTTTAAAAGGAGATTTAAATGAGCTATACAAACTTACTCAAAAAGGAAAAAAGTTTTTTATAGCTGGCTTAAATCTAACATCAGAAAGAAAGACATTTGGGGCAATGGGAGATTTATTATGTATGTCTGATAATGTTCAAATGTTAACATCTGTATGCGAGAATTGCAGAAGTGAAGAGGCTATTTTTACATATTTTAAGGGAAAACAAAAAAATGGAGATATACTAGTTGGCGACGAAGGGCTATATATTCCTGTATGTAGAAAATGCTACGAAAAATTAATGAACGAAAATAATTAAAAGGTGAAATGTATGGAGATAATTGTTGGCAAAACAGCAGGTTTCTGTTATGGAGTTAAAAATGCTGTTGACAAAACAAAAGAGTCAGTACAAAAACAAAAAGAAACATATTGCTTAGGAGAACTAGTACATAATAAACAGGTTACACAGAGCTTGGAAGAACAAGGCCTTATAATTATTAATAATGTAGAAGAAGCAAAAAATAATGTAATAATAAGGTCACATGGTGTGCCAAAAGAAGTATACGAAAGAGCTGAAGAGCTCGATTTAAAAGTAATAGATTTAACATGCCCAAATGTATTAAAAATACACAATATTGTAAAAGAGTATTCTTCGAAGAACTACTATATTTTTATAATAGGGCAAAAGGATCATGCGGAAACAATAGGAACAGTGAGCTATTGCAGAAAAAATTCAACTATATTAGAAAAACAAGAAGATGTAGAAAAGGCAATAAAAAATTTTAAGGAATCTAATTTAAAAAAATTATTAATAGTTTCTCAAACTACATTTAGTGTGGAAAAATTTAATAAAATTGTAAAAGATGTAGAGAAAAATATAGATAAAAATACAGTTTTTGAAGTTAAAAATACAATTTGTAATGCTACAAATATTAGACAAAAAGAAACGCAAGAAATAGCAAAGCAAGTTGATTTAATGATTATAATTGGTGGAAAGCACAGTTCAAATACTACTAAATTATATGAAATTTCTAAAAAAGAATGTAATAATTGTATGCTTATAGAAACAGCAGAAGAAATAAGACAGGGTAGCATTAAAAATATAAAAAAAATAGGTGTTATGGCAGGGGCATCAACCCCAGCGGAAAGTATAAGAAACACTGTTGAAAAGTTAAAAGAAATGTGTTAAAATTATATTGGACTAATTTTAAAGAAAGGGATATAGCATGAATCAAATTCTTGTTTCTCAAAAATTATATATAACACCAGACATGAAAAGAAAGAAAAAAGTTTTTAAATTTGAATTTTTTCTATCTGTTTTTTTGTTATGCGCTTTATCATCTTATGCAATCTATGCTGAGTATGATAGAAACAAGAGTGAAGAAGTTTCAAAAGAAATTTTACAAGAAATATCTTTTAGAGAGCCAACAAAACTAGTTGATGAAGAAGTTATAGTAGTTAGATTAAATGCTATTCCAGAAGAGGAAGATGTGGCAACAACAGAAGTTGTTCAAATAGAACAACAAGTTAATGTAGAAGAAGAGCAAAAACTTACTGCAAGTGACGGTACATCATATTATACAATAGGAGTAATAAACATACCTTCAATAAATGTTAATTATCCAATTCTATCAACATATACAGATGAATTGTTAAAAATAGCTCCATGTAAATTCCATGGGCCAAATCCAAATGAAGTTGGAAATCTTTGTATAGCAGGACATAATTATAGAAATTCAAAATTCTTTAGTAAAGTACCAAATTTACAATTGGGAGATACAATAGAAATAACAGATTTAAGTGGAAGAATGCTAACATATACAGTGTATGATAAATTTATAGTAAACCCAGATGAGCTAGCATGTACTAGCCAATTAACAAATGGCAAAAAAGAAATAACATTAATAACATGTACAAATGACAACAAACAAAGACATATAATAAAAGCAAGAGTAATGTAACATAAAATAAAGGGCGACATAGTCGCCCTTTATTTGCTCTATATGAATTTATATATTGTAGTTGTGCTATATGTATCACCTGCTTTTAACAAAGGTGTAACAAAATTTGGTTGATTCATAGAGTCTGGTAAAAATCCAGTTTCTAAGCAAACACCAGAACGATTTTTATAACTACAATTCTCTTTACCAATTACTTTATTATTTTCTATAAAGTTTCCAGCATAAAATTGAACTCCGATACTATCAGTATAAACTTCCATAGTTCTTCCAGAACTTTCATCAGATAAAACAGCTATTTTTTCAATACCATTATTAGTTTTGTTAATAACAAAACTATGATCATATCCACCAGTATATTCAAATTGTTTAAAGTCTTCATTTATTCTAAGTCCTATTTTAGTTGGAGTCCTAAAATCCATAGGGGTATTAGAAACATCTCTTAATTCCCCAGTAGGAATAAGTTCATCATCAACTTCTACATATTTATCAGCATTTATGTACAATTTATGCTCCATTGCAGTTCCACTATTATGACCAGATAAGTTAAAATAACTATGATTTGTCATATTTGCAATAGTATCTTTATTAGATGTTCCTGTATATTTTATTTTTAAATTATTATCATCATCTAAGCTGCAAGTAACTGTTATATTAAATTCTCCAGGGAATCCCTGATCCATATCTGGACTTATTAAGTTAAAAGAAACGGAATTTGTATCTTCATCTATAGAATAATCCCAAAGCCTACTATTATATGGATTAAATCCACTATGCAAGTCATTTTTTCCTCTTTCATTTTTATCTAAATTATAAGTTGTACCATTTAGTACAAAACTAGCATTTTTAACTCTGTTGCTGTTTCTTCCAACAGTTGAACCAAAGTAGCAAATATCATTTTTAAAGTAATTTTCTAAAGAATCAAATCCTAAAACAACATCCGCTAGATTACCATTTTTGTCAGGAACAAACAGAGAAACAAGCACAGCTCCAAAATTAGTAACCTTTGCAACAAGACCATTAAAATTGCTTATTGAAAAAAGTTTAACACAGTTTCCATTTAAATCTTTTCCAAAATCAGATATTTCAATACTCATAAAACACCTCCATTAATATGAATAAAGTATATTATATTAATAAACAAAAAGCAATATAAATTGTATGTGCACTTCATTACGCTTATATTAATAAAATTAAATTTTTTATATTCTATCATAAAATGCCAAAGTGGACGGGAATTTTGACACAAAAAATAAAAAACCTTCATAAAATATAAAGAGATATATTTTATGGAGGTTTAACTTTTATGGCAAGAATAATAGTATTTAATAATGATACAAATAGAATGGAAAATTATTATAGAAATGAAAACGAGGCTATGCCATACAATGCAAATAGAAGCTTAACAGTTGGAGAGTTTAGAGGTTCTAGCAAAAGTCCAACACTATGGACAACAAAAAGAGCAATGCAGAGTTTTAACACGACAAGATACTTGTTCGGAGCACCAATACCAGTAGGATTTGCATTTAAAAGACCATGGGAGCGGAGGACATGGTTCGCAAAGTCAGCACTATGCAGGAGTAGCATTTGATGCAGGTCAAGTGTTAAGTACATCAGAAAGAAATAGACTATGGAACACAGCAAACAGTTCACGGAGTATGGACCTATGTAGAACCACAAAGTTTAACACCTACTTGGGTACATTTTGATAAAAGATTTGGAAGACCAGCCTGTGGCACAGCAGGATATCCATTAATAAAAAGAGGTAGTATAAGTACGTATGTGCTTATAGCACAAGATGATTTGAACACATTAGGATTTAGAACAGGTGGATTAGATCGGAATATTTGGAGGCAGAACCGAAGAAGCAGTAAGAAATTATCAAAGGAGCAGAGGGCTACCAGTAGATGGAATAGTAGGTTGCAATACATGGCGCTCACTACAAGAAGACGTAGTAGGAACAGGAAGAACAAGCACTACAATAGATTAGAAAGTATAAATGGAATTTTGCGAAGTGTGAAATGTGAAGTTTCACACTTCATATAAAAGTTGTATTTATAAAAAATCTGTGATACAATATGAAAAAAATTAAAGAGGTGCATATATATGAAGGTTATATTATTACAAGATATTAAAAATGTAGGGAAAAAAGATGAGATTATAAATGCAAACGATGGTTATGCAAGGAACTTTTTATTTCCAAAGAAACTAGCATTAGAAGCAACAAAGGACAACCTTCTAAAACTACAAGCAAAAAAAGATTCACAAGCACATAAAAAAAGTTTAGAGATAGAAGAATTTAAAAAACAAGCAGAGAAAATAAATAATATAACATTAAATTTAAAAGTAAAAGCAGGAGAAAACGGAAAAATATTTGGTGGAATAACAGCAAAAGAAATATCACAAGAACTAAAAAATAAACAAAATATGGATATAGATAAAAAGAAAATAGTTTTAAAAGAAACAATAAAAAACATAGGAAGATTTTCAGTAGATGTAAAATTTGGAGAAGGAATAAATGCAAAATTAACATTAAATATAATGCCGGAATAAAACATATACATAAAAAAAGGAGGAAATCATGGAATTAGGGAAAGTACCACCACACGATATAGAAGCAGAACAAGCCGTAATAGGAAGTATGCTTACAGATAAAGACGCTGTAGTCGATAGTATAGAAGTTCTAAAACCAGACGATTTTTATAGACAAGATAATAAAACAATATATGAAGCAATAACAAACCTATATAACAGAGCAGAGCCAATAGATATAATAACAGTAAAAGCAGAATTAATATCACTTGGAAAATTTGAAGCAGTTGGAGGACTAGAATATCTAGCAGTTTTACCAGATAAAGTTCCTACAACAGCAAATGTGGAAAAATATATAAGAATTGTAGAAGAAAAATCTATATTAAGAAAACTTATAAGAACATCTAATGAATTAATAGATTTAGGATATGCGGAAACAGAAGATCTAGACACAATAATGGATCAAGCAGAAAAAAAGATATTCGAAATAGCACAAGGAAAAAATCAAAAAGGCTATACACCATTAAAAGAAGTATTAGTAGAAACATTTGCAGAAATAGAAAAATTATATAATCAAAAAGAGCCAATAACAGGAATTCCAACAGGATTTGCAGATTTAGATTACAAAACAGCACGGACTTCACAATTCAGATTTAGTATTAATTGCTGCAAGACCTGCAATGGGTAAATCTGCATTTGCATTAAATATTGCAACACATGCAGCAGTACAAGCAAAAGTGCCAGTTGTTATATTTAACCTAGAAATGTCAAAAAGCCAGTTAGTAAACAGAATCCTATGCAGTGAAGCTATGGTAGATAGTAATAAAATAAGAACAGGAAAAATAGAAGAAGATGATTGGGTAAAACTTGCAACAGCCCTTGGACCTCTTTCAGAAGCTCCTATATATATAGATGATACACCAGGTATAACAGTAACAGAGATAAGAGCGAAATGTAGAAAATTAAAACTAGAAAAAAATATAGGACTAATAGTAATAGATTATTTGCAATTAATTCAGGGAACAGGAAAAAGAAATGCTAGCCGTGAACAAGAAATCTCAGAAATAAGTAGGTCTTTAAAAATACTTGCAAAAGAATTAGATGTTCCAGTAATTGCATTATCACAATTATCAAGAGCAGCAGAACAAAGAGCTGACCATAGACCAATGCTTTCAGATCTTCGTGAATCTGGTGCTATTGAGCAAGATGCAGACATAGTAATGTTTTTATATAGAGATGATTACTATAATCCAGATACAGAAAAGAAAAATATAGCAGAAGTTATAATGGCAAAACACAGAGCAGGTTCAACAGGAACTGTAGAGCTATTATGGCTTGGCAATTATACAAAGTTTGTAAATATAGAAAAATATAGAGATGAATAAAATAAGGGGGCTCCAACATTTAAAATGTGGGACCCTCTATTTGTATTTATTAAAAATAAATGCTATAATTTTAGCATTAAATAATTAGGAGACCAGATATGAAAAATAAAATTTTGCACACAATAAAAAAATATAATTTAATTGAAAATGGAGACAGTATAGTAATAGGAGTGTCAGGCGGACCGGATTCAATATGCCTATTGAATATACTAAATGAATTAAAAGAAGAATTGAATTTTAAAATATATGTAGCACATATAAATCATCTAATACGAAAAGAAGCAGATGAAGAAACTGAATATGTAAAAAGCTTTTGCAAAAACATAGGGGTAGAATGCTTTACAAAGAAAATAGATGTAATAGGAATTGCAAAAGAATTAAAAGTGGGAACAGAGGAAGCAGGAAGAAAAATAAGATATGACTTTTTTGAAGAGGTATTAAAAAACACAAATTCAAACAAAATAGCAACAGCACATAATAATAATGATAAAGTAGAAACTATAATAATGAACATTTTAAGAGGAAGCGGAATATCTGGACTAAAAGGGCTAGACCCAATAAGAGAAAATAAATTTATAAAGCCACTAATAGAAACATCAAGAGAAGAAATAGAACACTATTGTGAAGAGAACAAACTAAATCCACGAATAGATAAATCAAATAATGAAAATATTTATACAAGAAACAAAGTAAGAAATTGTGTTATTCCGTATATAAAGAAGGAATTTAATCCAAACATATTAAAAACAATAAATAGGCTATCAGAAGTAGCAACAGAAGAAAACGAATATTTAAATAGCGTAACACAAAAAACATTTGATGAAATATGCGTATCTTTAGAGAAGACTGTAGTACCACATGACTGTGCTCACAAAAAGATAAATAATCAAATAGTTTTAGATTTAAAAAAATTCAATAATTTAGAATTAGTAATAAAAAGAAGGTTAATACTATATACTATTAATGAACTTTTAGGAACAACAGAAGGAATAGAAAAAGTAAATATAGATGATATAATCAAACTTTGCAATAATAATATAGGAAATAAATTTTTAAAACCAACGAAAAATATAAAAATTTTAGTAAAAAATAAAAAAATTTTTTTCACTCCTAACTATGACCTTCCGTAAGCAAAGCATTGATACGCAAAGAATAGAAGAAAAAAACTTTGCAAAAAAGTATTGAATTAAAAATACGTATATGCTATATTGCATTATAGAAAATTAACATTATTAAACAGCAAATATTGGGATATATTATAATTATATTATAATACAGAAGATAAAATTTAATCCCATTATAGTAAAGGAGAAGATAAAATGAAAAAAGGATTAAAAACATTAGCAATGTGGTTAATAATGGGCATAATACTCATAGTATTAATTTCATCAATATTGGATAATTCACAAACAAAAATGAGTTATTCAGAATTAATGATAGAAATTGAAAGTGGTAAAGTAGAAAATATAGAAATATCAGCAGATGGAAAAAAGGCTTATGTAGTATTAAAAGCAAATCCTAAAATAGAAAAGGAAGTTAACATACCAAGTTTAGATAGCTTTATGGATAAGGTAAGTAGTCATCTAGTAGATGGAAGTCTTACATTAGAAGAAAGATCACAATCAGCAATAATTACAATGCTTAGCTTGCTTTCACCATTTGGAATACTAATTATTTTCTTTGTATTTTGGTTCTTGTTTATGGGAAATAGCCAAGGAAATGCAGGAAACAAAACAATGTCATTTGGAAAAAGTAGAGCTAGAATGATGGGAACAGGAGAAAAAACAAGAGTAACATTTGATGATGTAGCTGGGGTAGATGAAGAAAAAGAAGAATTAGAAGAAATAGTAGAATTTTTAAAATCACCTAAAAAATTTACAGATATGGGAGCTAGAATTCCAAAGGGAGTTTTATTAGTAGGTCAACCTGGTACAGGTAAAACATTACTTGCAAAAGCAGTTGCAGGTGAGGCCGGAGTTCCATTTTTTATAATAAGTGGTTCAGACTTCGTAGAAATGTTTGTTGGTGTAGGTGCATCAAGAGTAAGAGATTTATTTGACCAAGCAAAGAAAAATGCTCCATGTATTATATTTATAGATGAGATTGATGCAGTAGGACGTCAAAGAGGAGCTGGACTTGGTGGAGGACATGATGAAAGAGAACAAACATTAAACCAATTATTAGTTGAAATGGACGGATTTGGAAGCAATGAAGGAGTAATAGTTTTAGCAGCAACAAATAGACCAGACGTATTGGATAAAGCTTTATTAAGGCCAGGAAGATTTGACAGACAAATAGTAGTATCAGCACCAGACGTAAAAGCAAGAGAACAAATACTAGAAGTTCATAGCAGAAAGAAAAAAATTGCAGATGATGTTGATTTAAAAACAATAGCAAAAAATACAGCAGGATTTGCAGGAGCAGACCTAGAAAACGTATTAAATGAAGCTGCGTTACTTGCTGCAAGAAGAGATAAAAAAGAAATAACAATGACAGAAATAGAAGATGCAATGGTAAAAGTTACAATGGGACCAGAAAAGAAGAGCAGGGTAAGAAGCGAAAAAGAAAACAAATTAGTAGCATTCCACGAAGCAGGTCATGCAGTAGTAAGCAAATTCTTACCAACACAAGACACAGTTCATCAAATATCAATAGTACCTCGTGGTATGGCTGGTGGATATACAATGTATAAACCAGATGAAGACAAAAACTTTATGTCAAAAACAGAAATGGAAGAAACTATTATATCATTACTAGGAGGAAGAGTTGCGGAGCAATTAGTATTAAATGATATATCAACAGGAGCAAGTAATGATATAGAAAGAGCATCTAAAATTGCAAGAGATATGGTTACAAGATATGGAATGAGCGAAAAAATAGGAACAATAACATTTGGTTCAGGTCAAGAAGAAGTATTTTTAGGTAGAGATTTAGCACAAGCTAAAAACTTTAGCGAAGAAACAGCAGCAAAAATAGATGAAGAAGTAAAAAGAATAATAGACGAAGCATATAACAAAGCAAAAACAATATTAAGTAACAATATGGATAAACTAACAAGTGTAGCAAACGTTTTATTAGAGAAAGAAAAAATAGACGGAGATGAATTTGCTGCAATATTTGAAAATTAACATAAAAGCAAGCCTTTACGTAGAACAAACTACTGTAAGGGCTTGTTTTTTAATTGAAAATGTTGACATAACATGCAAAAAGTGGTACAATTAAAATAATCAAAAAGATTTGACATGCGCAAAAGTCAAAACAATAGAAGGTCAAATGAGTTTATTTATAAGGGAGGTTGATATTATGAGTCAAACATTAAAATCTAGAATTTCAGTAATAATATTAATAACATTATTAGTATCTTTAGTAAGCACAATGAGCTTTGCAGCAACTGATACTGAAACAAAACCAGAAGAAACAAAACAAGTTGAAGTAAAATTAAACAGAAAGGTTTATTTTGAAGGAGACACATATACATTCCATAACGGTAACAGAGTAAGAAAAACTTATGCAGAAGGAGAAAAAGGTTGTGGTATAATAAGTATTATAGTTCCAAACAAAGCCAAAGGAATTTATGTATCAGGTGAAGGATGGATTTCAGAAGACCAAATAATTAACACAGATAAATACATAACATTAGAATTTGAAAAAATAGAAAATGGACTAAATGCAAAATTAAATGTTAATGGTGAGTTTGTAACAGTAGAAAGTGATAATAATGGAATAATTACATATACAGATGGTGTATTAGTAGCTAAAGGCGATGGTACAACAACAATAAACTTTACAACAAAAGATGGTAAGAAAATCGAAGTATTAGCAACAGTATACGATGGTAATATTGAATTAAATGTTCCAGAAAAATCAGTTTCAACAACAGGTAAAGTAACAGCAGAAATGGTAGACAAAAAAGTAAAAGTTGTAGCTGAAGGAGATGCAAAAGCAACATTAAAAATAGAAAACGGATCAATTGGTGTAGATGCAGAAGGAAATGGTAAACTTAATACAACAGTAGAAGATAAAGAAATTCTAGATGTGGATGTTAATGCAAATGGAAGCGCAACAGCAAACAAAGATGGAATTTCAGCAGAAGGAAAAGCATCACAAACAATTACATTATTAAAAAGATTGACACTAAAATTAAATGAAAGAGCAAATGCTAGTATAGATAAAGAAAAAGTATCTGCAGGAGCAGGTGGAGATGCATCAGTAAATGACAAAGAAATAATTTCAGGAGATGCAGGAATGAAATATGAATATGGAGCAGATGATCCAACAGCAGATGTAAATGTTGATATACTAGACAAAAATGTAATTAATGTTGAAGAAAAAACAGTTCCAGTATTAAGCGCTTTAAGAGCATTATTATCAAGAATTAAATAGTATATAAATTTGATTAAGATACTGTCTCGAATTAAATTCGAGATGGTATTTTTTTTTGAAAAAATATTGATTTTATTAGAATAAATGTATATACTAATAATGTTAAATACAAAGGAGAATAAAAATGAAAAAAAGAAATATAATAATTTTACTTTTTACAATAATTTTAATAGCAATAGCAACAACAGTAAATGCTGCAGATGAAGCATGTAAAATTACAATATCTGCCGATAAAACAACAGTTAAATCAGGAGATACAGTTACAGTTAATTTGCTTATGTCAGATATAAAAAAATCAACAGGAATTGCTCAATTTTTTGGAATATTAGAGTATCCTGAAGATATATTTGAGATTCTGTACGAAGAAGATGACGGATTAAAAGAAGATTTAGTAGGAACAGAATTTGAAAAATATAATATGTCAATATTATATACTGGAGAAAAAGATACAGATACTACAGTAAAGAATCCTTGGTACGTTTTACATGTAAAAGAAAATGAACAAAATGGTATATTTGCAAGTACTTTATCAGATCCACAAAAGACATCTCAAATAGTAGGAAGAATAAAATTTAAAGTAAAGCAAAACATAGAAGAAACACCAGCAGAAATTTTAATCAAAGACATGGAAGCCTTTGATGCAGATGCCATTTCGAGCGGAGCAACAAGTGGAGATAAGGTAACAGATGCCAGTGTCATTCTTACAATAAATGGAACATCTGGAAATGGACAACAAAATAATAATGGACAAACAAATAACAACCAATCAAATAATACAGAATCAGGGGATACTAAAAATCAAATAAAAAATACACAAGTAAAGAATATTGAAAATAGAAATAAAAATGACAATAGAGCAAACAATGATGTTCCTTATACAGGAATAGAAGATACCATACCTGTAATATTTATATTAGCAGTAATAGCATTACTTGCATATATAAATTACAGAAAATACAAAAATATTTAAAACAAAAACTAGTCTTAAGAACAAGACTAGTTTTTTTCATCTATAAATTTTTTTAAAACATTAATTAGTTGGATTTTTTCAACCTCTTGAACCTTTTTGGCTAAACTTTCTGCAGTTTCGTTACTAGAAAGTTTAACTTTAGTTTGAGAAATAATATTTCCTTCATCATAATTATTATTTACAAAATGAACAGTAGGACCACTAAATTCCTCTTTGGCTTCTACAACTGCTTTGTGAACATTCATACCGTACATTCCTTTACCACCAAACTTAGGCAAAAGTGAAGGATGTGTGTTTATTATTGTATATTTATTTATTAATCTACTGCCGATTAATTTTAAATATCCAGCAAGGACGATTAAATCAACGCTATAATTAGTTAAAACATTTTCTAATTCTATATCAATTTCATCTTTATCTTTTCCAGATATAATATAAGTAGGAATATTACTATTTTTAGCCCTTTCAATGGCAAATGCATTTGGATTATTAGAAACAACTAAATTGATTTTAGCTTTTAAATCTCCGGCTATTTATGCTATCAATAATTGCTTGTAAAGTAGAACCATTTCCGAGAAGCAAAAACCACTAAATTATACATAAAAACACGCCCTTTCAAAATATAATAAAATTATAACATTATATAGAGAAAAAGACAAATTGGAATTTGTTTAATTGATGTGAGAGGTGGGATTTATTACAAAGTTTGCAATATATTTTCTCAAAAATTAAAATAATAAAAACAGAAAAAAATGTCAAATTTTAAAAAACTATATACAATTTTAAAATTTCCAATTATAATAAAGCTATGTTAAAAAATAATGATGGAGGAACTTTTAATGTTTGATAATATAAAAGAAGAATGTGGGGTTTTTGGTGTTTATTCTAAAAAGCCAGAAAGACTTGCATACATTACCTGCATAGGATTATCAGGACTTCAACACAGAGGAGAAGAAAGCTGTGGAATTGCGGTAAATACAGATGGAGTTATTTCATATCACAAAGAACCAGGGCTAGTATCAGAAGTGTTTACAAACGAAGTATTGGATAATCTTCCAGAAGGAAATATGTCAATAGGACATGTTAGATATTCAACAACAGGTGCTTCAAAAAAAGAAAATGCTCAGCCAATAGTTATAAGACACAAAAAAGGAAATTTAGCAGTAGCACATAACGGAAATATTACAAATGCTATGGAGCTAAAACAAGAATTAGAGGATCAAGGAGCAATATTTACAACAACAAGTGATACAGAGGTTATTTGTCACGTTATAGTTAAAGAAAGATTAAAAGCGAAATCAACAGAAGAAGCAATTGCAAATACAATGAAAGTTTTAAAGGGGTCATATTCATTAGTAATAATGTCGCCACAAAAACTAATAGCTTGCAGAGATCCACAAGGATTTAGACCTCTATGTATGGGCAAATTAGGAGAAGACATAGTGTTTGCATCAGAAAGCTGCGCATTAGATATATGTGGTGCAGAATTTATAAGAGACGTAAAACCAGGAGAAATAATAGTAGTACAAGATGGAAATATAAAATCAATTGAATACAAAGAAAAAGCTCCCAAAGGAATGTGTATATTTGAATATATATATTTTGCAAGACCTGATTCAGTATTAGAAGGAATGGGGGTACATGAATTTAGAGAGAAAGCAGGAAGATATTTAGCAACACAAATGCCAGTTGATGCAGACATTGTAGCTGCAGTACCCGACTCTGGAATAGATGCAGCACTTGGATATTCAAAAGAATCAAAAATCCCTTATGATTTAGTATTTACAAAAAGCAAATACATAGGAAGAACATTTATACAAAACACACAAAATAAAAGAAAAAAATTAGTAGCATTAAAATTAAATCCATTAAAGAATAGTATAAAGGGAAAGAGAATAGTATTAATAGACGACTCAATTGTAAGAGGAACAACTCTTGCGGGAATAGTAAAAACTCTTAGAAAAGCAGGAGCAAAAGAGATTCATTTAAGAATTGCTTCACCAGCTTTTATAGATGTATGCTATTTTGGAACAGATATAGATAGCAAAGAAAATTTAATAGCAAATGGAAGAAACGTTGAAGAAATAAGAAAAATTATTGGAGCAGATACACTAGAATACTTAAGCATAGACAACTTAAAAGAGATAGCAAAGGGCTGTAAAATGGAGGACTTTTGTATGGGATGTTTTACAGGAAAGTACCCAATAGAAGTACCAAAAGAAATAAAAAAAGATAGGTTTGAAGAAAAAATTCAAAGCAGGAGGTAAAAGAATGGCTTGTAATTGTGGAGGAAATCAAAAAGATGAAGCAATGAATAGTATCTTAGAGAAATACACAAAGGACAAAAGTAATTTAATACAAATATTAAATGAGGTTCAAGAGCATTATGGATATATACCAAAACATGCTCAAATGGCAATTTCAGAGTATTTAGAAATCCCACTTGCAGAAATTTATGGTGTAATTACATTTTATGCAAGATTTACATTAAAACCAAAAGGAAAATACAACGTAGCAGTATGCTTAGGAACAGCATGCTTTGTAAAAGGCTCAGAAAAAGTATTAGATAAAGCAAAAGAAATCCTAAAAATAGATGTAGGAGAAACAACAGAGGATGGAGAGTTTTCACTAGAAGCAACAAGATGTATAGGAGCATGTGGATTAGCACCAGTATTTACAGTAAATGAAGAAGTTTATGGAAAAGCAACACCAGAATTAATGGAAAAGGTAATTGCAGAATACAAAAACAAATAATGTAAAGCGATTGATAAAGAATAGACTTGTAGGGGTCGCCAACATCGGCGACCCACACCTCAAAAAAATTGCTAAAAATTTATATTATAGGAGGCCAAAATGAAATCCCTACAAGAAATAAGAAAAATAAGAGAAGAAAAAAGAAAAGAACTTGATTTACGTGTTAATTTAAAAGCAAATACAAGAGAAAAACATATTTTAGTGTGTCATGGTACAGGATGTACATCTTCTAAATCACCTAAAATAATAGAGAATTTTAGAAAAATAATAGATGAAAAAGGTATAAAAAATGTAAGAGTTATACAAACTGGCTGCTTTGGGCTATGTGCAAAAGGACCAATAGTTATAATAAGACCAGAAGATACCTTTTATGCTATGGTAAAACCAGAAGATTGCGAAGAGATAATAAATACACATATTTTAGAAGGAAAAACAGTAGAGAGATTACTTTGTAAAGATATTGACAATTCAATAGTTCAAAGGTTAGATGAATTAACTTTTTACAAAAAACAAGAAAGAATTGCGCTTAAAAATTGCGGAATAATTGACCCAGAGAATATTGATGAATACATAGCTTTTGATGGTTATAAAGCACTAGAAAAAGTATTATTTGAAATGAGCCAAGATGATGTTATAAATGAAGTAACAGAGTCTGGACTTCGTGGTAGAGGTGGAGCAGGATTCCCAACAGGTAAGAAATGGTATTTTACTAAAATAGCAGAAGGAGATCAAAAGTATGTAGTATGTAATGCGGACGAGGGAGATCCAGGTGCATTTATGGATAGGAGCATATTAGAAGGTGATCCACACTCTGTAATAGAAGCAATGATGATTGCTGGATATGCAGTTGGTGCAAATAAAGGATATATTTATGTAAGAGCAGAATATCCAATAGCTGTACATAGATTTCAAACTGCAATAAATCAAGCAAAAGAATATGGAATATTAGGTAAAAATATATTTGGAACAGACTTTAGCTTTGATTTAGAAATAAGACTTGGAGCAGGAGCTTTTGTTTGTGGAGAAGAAACAGCATTATTAGAGTCGATAGAAGGAAGAAGTGGTAGACCAAGATTAAAACCACCATTCCCAGCAAATTGTGGATTATGGCAAAAGCCAACACTAATAAATAATGTAGAAACGTATGCGAATATAACAAAAATAATTTTAAATGGTGCAAAATGGTATAGCTCAATAGGAACAGAAAAATCAAAAGGAACAAAAGTATTTGCACTAGGCGGAAATGTTGTAAACGTAGGCCTTGTAGAAGTGCCAATGGGAACAACTTTAAGAGAAATAGTATTCGATATAGGTGGAGGAATTCCTGGGGGACATGAATTTAAAGCAGCACAAACAGGAGGACCATCAGGTGGATGTATACCAGCAGAACATCTGGATACACCAATAGATTATGAATCATTATCGCAAATAGGTTCAATGATGGGATCTGGTGGACTAATTGTAATGGATGATACAAAATGTATGGTGAATCTTGCAAAGTTTTATTTAGGATTTACAGTAGATGAATCATGCGGAAAATGTACACCATGTAGAATTGGAACTAAAAGAATGCTAGAAATTCTAGAAAGAATTACAGAAGGAAACGGAGAAACAGAAGATTTAGAAAAATTAGAAAGACTTGCAAAAACAATACAAAAAGCTTCTGTATGTGGACTTGGTCAAACAGCACCAAACCCAGTACTTAGCACAATGAAATATTTTAGAGATGAATATATTGCACATATAAGAGATAAAAAATGTCCTGCAAAAGAATGTAAAGCATTAAGAGCAATAGAAATTGACCCAGAAAAATGTAGGGGTTGTGGAATTTGTAAAAAGAATTGCCCAGTAAATGCAATAACAGGAGAAGTAAAACAACCACACAAAATAGATGAGGATGTTTGTATTAAATGTGGTACATGTATTAGTAAATGCCCATTTAAAGCTATATCTAAGTAAAAAAATTCATCTTGCGTTGTTAAACTTCGCAAAAATTGATGTGTAGGGGCAGACCTCTGTAACTGCCCAGAACAGAAGGGAGAGTAGTAGTATGTCAGAAATGATTAACCTAAAAATAGATGGAATAGATATAGAAGTGCCAAAAGGTACAACAATACTTCAAGCAGCTAAAAAAGCAAATATAGATATTCCAACATTGTGCTATTTAAAAGAAATAAATGAAATAGGAGATTGCAGAATTTGCATAGTAGAAGTTGAAGGAAGAAGAGGATTTGCAACATCTTGTATTCAAAAAGCAGAAGAGGGAATGGTAGTACATACGCATTCAAAGCAAATTATGGAAGCAAGAAAAGTAATACTAGATTTAATACTATCTAATCATCAAAGAGACTGCTTAACATGCACAAGGAACGGAAGTTGTGAGTTACAAACACTAGCAATGAAATTTAATGTAATGAATGTTGAATATGAAGGGGAAAAATCAGTTCACAAAATAGATGACTTATCACCTTCAATAGTAAGAGATTTTAATAAATGTATACTTTGTAGAAGATGTATATCAACATGTAAAAAAGTTCAAAAGATAGGAGCAATAGACTGTGTAAACAGAGGATTTAGCTCTTGTGTATCAACAGTTGGAGACCACAGCTTAAATGATGTTAACTGTACATTTTGTGGGCAATGTATTACAGCATGCCCAGTTGGAGCACTTCGTGAAAAAGATAGCACAGATTTAGTATGGGAAAACCTAAAAGATGAAGATACATTTGTTGTAGTACAAACAGCACCTGCAGTTAGAGCAGCACTTGGAGAAGAATTTGGAATGAAAATCGGAACAAATGTAACAGGAAAAATGGTAACATCACTTAAAAAACTAGGATTTAATAAAGTGTTTGATACAAATACTGGTGCAGATTTAACAATAATGGAAGAAGCAAACGAATTTATCAAAAGACTTACACAAGGTGGAACGTTACCAATGATTACATCTTGTAGCCCTGGTTGGGTAAAATACATAGAAATGAATTATCCAGAATTGCTTTCACATTTATCAAGTTGCAAATCACCACATGAAATGTTTGGAGCAATATTAAAATCATATTATGCTTCTAAAGCTGGAATAGATCCAAAGAAAATGTTTGTTGTATCTGTAATGCCATGTATAGCTAAAAAGTTTGAGAGACAAAGAGAAGAAATGAAAAATGAAGAATTAGATAATGTAGATGCAGTGCTTACAACACGTGAACTTGCAAGAATGATAAAACAAGCAAATATAGATTTTGTGGAATTAGAAGATAGCGAATTTGATGACCCAATGGGAGAAGCAACAGGCGCTGGAGCTATATTTGGAACAACAGGAGGAGTAATGGAAGCAGCTCTTCGTACAGCATTCGAAACAATAACAGGTGAAGAACTAAAAAAATTAGATTTTGAAGCAGTAAGAGGAGAAGAAGGAATAAAAAAAGCAACAGTAAAAATTGGAGATAACGAAGTAAAAGTTGCAGTAGCACATGGTTTAGCAAATGCACAAAAAATAATGGAAGAAATAAAATCAGGAAAAGCAGAATATCAATTTGTAGAAATAATGGCTTGCCCAGGAGGATGCGTAATGGGTGGAGGACAGCCAATTAAAACATCAAAACAAAGAAGTGAATATGATGTAAGAAAATTAAGAGCAGATTGCTTATATAATATTGATGAAAAAAGTACAATAAGAAAATCACATGAAAATCCAATAATTAAAAAACTATATAAGGAATTTCTAGAAGAACCAGGAAGCCATAAAGCACACGAGCTATTACATACAACATATCATAAAAGGAATAAGTATAATATATGATTTATAAATAATTAAAATCACAAAAACTGTCAAAAAAACAATTGACAGTTTTTTCCTTTGGGTGTATAATCAGCATAATAAATGCATGAATTAAATATGCAAAAGAAGGAGCGTGGTATTATGACATACGTAGAAGAAAATAGAAAAAAACTGCAAGAGTTAAAAAAACTACCATACGAAGAATTAAGTAGAATGGAAAAAGAAATATTAAAAAACCCAAATTCAACAAGGGCAGATATAGTAAATATATGTGTAGCTCGAGGAGAAAAAGGAATAGAATTAGGGTTAACTTGTACATTAGAGGAGCTAAAAAGGGAACTTAAAATTGGTAAATATCAATATTGAAATAGAGGCCAAAGCAGATTTAAAACAAATACAAGAATATATATCAAAAGATTCTATATATTATGCAAATAAAACAATAAATGAAATAATTAACAAAACAGAATATCTACTAATGTTTCCATACATGGGAAGAAAAATACCGGAATTTGATAACACAAATTTCAGAGAATTAATATATAAATCATATAGAATTCTTTATAAAGTTAATTCTAACATTTATATCTTAAATGTTTTTCACCATTCTAGAGATTTTTTAAATTCAGTAAATATCATTAACAATTAATTTCCAAAACTAATAAATAACCAAAAAATAATTTATGCATTTATTTAATTAATTTAAAATATAATTTATATTATGATTAAAGTGTTTAAAATAAGAACAATATTAAAAATATTAATTCTAGTAACTGCTATAGTTATAAGTATATTAATAATAAAAAACAAAGTAGAAAATGAAAAAGTTGTTGCAACATCATCTAATAATAAGCAAAAATATAAAATACTAGTTGATGTAGAAGACTCAAAACTATATCTGTTTGAAAATGACGAATTAAAAAAAGAATATAAATGCTCAGGCGGGAAATGGTCTACGCCTTCACCAATAGGAACATGGACTGTAACATCAAAAGCAAAATGGGGAGAAGGATTTGGACGGTAGTTGGCTTGGGCTTAATGTGCCATGGGGAAAATTTGGAATACATGGAACGCTAGATCCATATTCAGTAGGATGGGCGAGTTCGCATGGATGTATAAGAATGAATAATAGTGAAGTTGCAGAATTATATAAAATAGTACCAGTTGGAACAAAAGTTACAATTGTAGACGGAGTATATGGGCCGTTTGGCAAAGGCTTTAGAGATTTGAAATCTGGAATGTATGGGGCAGATGTAATGGAAATTCAGAAAAAATTAAAGAAATTAGGCTTTTTTGCTCGGAAACCCTAATGGAAAATTTGGAGCAGAAACGGAAAAAGCTATACAAAAATATTGCAAAGAAAACAAATTGTATCCAAGAAAAATAATAGATGTAGAATTACAAAAACAGATGGGGTTTGAATTAATTGATTAAAACAAAAAAATATTTTACAAATTGTTGACAATCCACATTTGTGTGTGATATTATTATATGGCACATATTTTGTAAATAAAGATATGTAGCTCTTATAGTATTAAGGGTGATTAAAATAAGCAATAAAAGTAGTATAATTAGATAATTTAAAAAAGTGTAGGGACGTAAGCATTACAGACGTCCATTGAGTAAAAAAATAACATATTCTCCTACACTTTTTTGTATTGCTCAAAAAATTAAATAAAGAGGAATTAAACATTTAGTCAATGTAATAGAAATCAAAATTGATTTAGGGCAGTAAGGTTTTGAGGACTATAATATACTAATGTTTAAGAGGGACTTTATTTAATAAAAAGTTAGAATTTTATTTCTACATAAATATATCTGCTCAAACAATAGTTATGAAGTGCAAAGTGTAAAAAGCACACTTTCCACATCAAAAAAGGGAGTTGATTTATTTGTTAACAGACTTAAATTATGAAAAGACAACAAGAAAAACATTTGCAAGAATTGGCGATTTTATAGAAATGCCAAATCTTATTGAAGTTCAAAAAGATTCTTACGACTGGTTTGTAAAAGAAGGATTAGGAGAAGTATTAAAAGATATTTCACCAATCGTTGATTACTCTGGAAATTTAGTTCTTGAATTTTTCGATTATTACATGGAAGAAAAAACAAAATATTCATTAGAAGAAGCAAAAGAGAGAGATGCAACTTACTCTACAAGATTACATGTAAAAGTAAGGCTTATTAATCGTGAAACAGGAGAAATAAAAGAACAAGAAATTTACTTAGGTGATTTCCCATTAATGACAGACAGTGGTACATTCGTAATAAATGGTGCAGAAAGAGTTGTAGTAAGCCAATTAGTACGTTCACCAGGATGTTATTATGAATCAGATTACGATAAAGCTGGTAAAAAATTGTACAAGTCTACGGTTATGCCAATTAGAGGAGCATGGCTAGAATATGAAACAGACAGTAACGACATATTCTATGTAAGAATAGATAGAACAAGAAAATTACCTGTAACAGTTCTTTTAAGAGCAATTGGATTAGTTACAGATGACCAAATTGTTGAACTATTTGGAGAAGATGAAAAAATACTTGCTACTATAGCAAAAGACACAGTAAAAACAAGTGAAGAAGCAATAGTAGAAATATACAAAAAATTAAGACCAGGGGAACTTCCAACAGTAGATGCAGCAAGAAACTTATTTAACAATTTATTCTTTGATCCAAGAAGATATGATTTAGCAAAAGTAGGAAGATATAAATTTAATAAAAAATTAAATTTAGCATCAAGAATTGCTGGACAAGTAGCATTTAACGATATAATGAATAACGAAACAGGAGAAATATTAGTAGAAAAAGATAGTGTTATTTCAAAAGAAGCAGCAAAAGAAATTCAAAATTCAGGAATAAACATTGTTGATGTAAAAGTAAATGACAAAAAAGTAAGAATAATAGGAAATGGAACAGTAGATATCCATTCATACATAGACACAGAAAAACTAGGAATAAAAATTAAAGAACTAGTAAATTACGAAGTGTTAAAAAATATTTTAGACAACACAGAAGAAAAAGACTTAAAGAAAGTAATAGAAGAAAGAGAAGAAGAATTAGTACCAAAACATATTGTAACAGAAGATATGATTTCATCAATAAACTACTTATTAAACTTACAATATGATTTAGGAAAAGTTGATGATATAGATCACTTAGGAAATAGACGTATAAGATGTGTTGGTGAATTACTACAAAACCAATTCAGAATTGGTCTTACAAGACTAGAAAGAGTCGTTCGTGAAAGAATGACGATACAAGACTTAGATGTTATAACACCACAAACATTAATAAACACAAAACCAATAACATCATCAATAAGAGAATTCTTTGGTAGTTCACAATTATCACAATTCATGGATCAAACAAACCCATTATCAGAATTAACACATAAAAGAAGAATTTCAGCATTAGGACCTGGTGGTTTATCAAGAGAAAGAGCAGGATTCGAAGTACGTGACGTTCACTATACTCACTACGGAAGACTTTGCCCAATAGAATCTCCAGAAGGACCAAACATTGGATTAATTTCTGCACTTTCAACATTTGCAGTAATAAATGAATATGGATTTGTAGAAACACCATATAGAAAAATAGACCCAAAAACACATAAAATAACAGACGAAGTTGTATATATGGCAGCTGACGAAGAAGATGGATGCGTTATAGCACAAGCAACAGAGCCAATGACAAAAGACGGTAAATTTAAGAACAAGATGATAAGGGTAAGATATTTAGATGAAGTAACTGAAGTTGAATCAGATAGAGTAGATTATGTAGATGTATCACCAAAACAATTAGTATCAGTTGGTGCAGCTATGATACCATTCTTAGAGCATGATGATGCTAACCGTGCATTAATGGGAGCAAACATGCAACGTCAAGCAGTTCCTCTAATGATTACAGACTCACCAATAGTTGGAACAGGTATAGAATATAAAGCAGCAAAAGACTCAGGAATAACAGTACTTGCAAAACATGATGGTGTAGTAGAAAAAGTTACTGGTGACGAAATAATTATAAAAACAAAATCAGGTGAAAAAGATACATACAGATTACGTAAGTTCAAAAGAACAAACGGTGGAACATGTATTAACCAACATCCAATAGTTGTAAAAGGAGAAAAAGTTAAAGTAAGAGATGTAATAGCAGACGGACCTTCTACACAAAATGGAGAAATGGCACTTGGTAAAAACGTTCTTATAGCTTTTACAACTTGGGAAGGTTACAACTACGAAGATGCTATATTATTAAGTGAAAGATTAGTAAAAGAAGATGTTTATACATCTATACATATAGAAGAATATGATTGTGAATGCCGTGACACAAAACTTGGAGCAGAAGAAATAACAAGAGATATTCCAAATATAGGTGAAGAAAACTTAAAAGACTTAGACGAAAACGGAGTTATAAGGATTGGTGCAGAAGTAAGACCAGGAGATATATTAGTAGGAAAGGTTACGCCAAAAGGAGAAACAGAGTTATCAGCAGAAGAAAGATTACTTCGTGCAATATTTGGAGAAAAAGCAAGAGAAGTAAGAGATACATCTTTAAGAGTACCACATGGAGAAGCTGGAACAATAGTAGATGTAAAAGTTTACAATAGAGACAATTCAGACGAACTTGGACCTGGAGTAAATGAAGTAATTAGAGTATATATAGCTCAAAAAAGAAAAATATCAGTTGGAGATAAAATGGCTGGACGTCATGGTAACAAAGGTGTTATTTCAAGAATACTACCAGTTGAAGATATGCCATTCATGCCAGATGGAACACCAGTTGATGTTGTTCTAAACCCATTAGGTGTGCCTTCTCGTATGAACTTAGGTCAAGTTTTGGAAGTTCATTTAGGTGCAGCTGCAAGATTACTAGGAATAAAAGTTGCAACACCAGTATTTGATGGCGCAACAGAAGAAGATATAGTTGAATTATTAAAACAATCTGGACTATCAGAAGATGGTAAAACAATTCTTTATGATGGAAGAACAGGAGAACCATTTGATAAACCAATTACAGTTGGTGTAATGTACATGTTAAAACTTCACCACTTAGTTGATGACAAAATACATGCTCGTTCAACTGGACCATACTCATTAGTAACACAACAACCTCTAGGAGGTAAAGCTCAATTTGGTGGACAAAGATTTGGAGAGATGGAAGTTTGGGCACTAGAAGCTTATGGTGCTGCATACACATTACAAGAAATCTTAACAATCAAATCTGACGACGTTGTAGGAAGAGTAAAAACTTATGAAGCAATTGTTAAAGGAGAAAACGTTCCAGAACCAGGAGTACCAGAAAGTTTTAAAGTTTTAGTAAAAGAACTACAAAGTTTAGGACTAGATGTTCGTCTATATTCAGAAGATGACCAAGAATTAGAATTAAAAGAAAATATAGATGAAGGAATAGACTTCAATTTAGAAGAACTAAATAAAGTATTACCAGAAGAAGAGGCAGTTGTAAATGATGAAGAGCTAGAAAACTTTTCAACAGAAGAACTAGACGATGAAGAACCATTAGACGAAGACGATTTATTAGATGACGAAATGTTTGATAACGATTTAGGAAAAGACAATCTATTAAACGATGATGACATAATAGACGAATAGATAATAAAAAATTTAATTGAATAGAACAATAAAAATAAAATTAAATCACAAGAAGGAATTGTTCGAGCAGTGTATATTTAATTTTAATATATTGTAAAAAGCACAAAGCGCATTGTAAACATTGAAGGGGTGGACATCTCTGTCCGCCCATAGATGAATAGTGAAGAATACAAAAATTCTTTAAATTTTTTGAAGGGGGAAGAAAACCTTAATGGAAAACAAAGAAGTAAAAGATGAATTAGAAATATTCAACAAATTAAAAGTTGGGCTAGCATCTGATGACAAAATAAGAGAATGGTCAAAAGGTGAAGTAAAAAAACCAGAAACAATTAATTACAGAACACTAAAACCAGAAAAAGATGGATTATTCTGTGAAAAAATATTTGGACCTACAAAAGACTGGGAATGTCATTGTGGTAAATATAAAAGAGTAAGATATAAAGGAATAATATGCGACAGATGTGGTGTTGAAGTAACAAAATCAAAAGTAAGACGTGAAAGAATGGGGCATATTGAACTTGCTGCACCAGTTGCACATATTTGGTATTTCAAAGGAATTCCAAGTAGAATAGCTTTAGTACTAGATATTTCTCCAAGAAGTCTAGAAAAAGTTATATACTTTGCATCATATATAGTATTGGACAAAGGAACATCAGATTTAACAAAATGCCAAATCTTAACAGAAAAAGAATACAGAGAAGCAGAAGAAAAATTTGGTAAAGGTTCATTTGTTGCAAAAATGGGTGCAGAAGCAATAAGAACATTATTACAAGAAGTTGACGTAGAAAAACTATCTGCAAAATTAAAAAAAGAAATAGAAAAAGCAAGTGAGCAAAAGAAAGCAAAACTTATAAAAAGATTAGATACAGTAGAAAGCTTTAGACTATCTGGAAACAAACCAGAATGGATGATAATGAGCGTTGTACCAGTTATACCACCAGAAATAAGACCAATGGTTCAATTGGATGGTGGAAGATTTGCTACATCAGACTTAAATGACTTATATAGAAGAGTTATAAACAGAAATAATAGATTAAAAAGATTATTAGAATTAGGTGCACCAGAAATAATTGTAAGAAACGAAAAGAGAATGTTACAAGAATCTGTAGATGCATTAATAGATAATGGAAGACGTGGAAGACCAGTAACAGGAGCTGGAAACAGACCTTTAAAATCTTTATCAGATATGCTAAAAGGAAAACAAGGACGTTTCCGTCAAAACTTACTTGGAAAACGTGTTGACTATTCAGGACGTTCAGTTATAGTAGTTGGACCAGAATTAAAGATTTATCAATGTGGACTTCCAAAAGAAATGGCAATAGAGTTATTTAAACCTTTTGTAATGAAAGAATTAGTTGGAAGAGGATTAGCACATAATATTAAAAATGCAAAAAGAATGGTAGAAAAATTAAGACCAGAAGTATGGGATATATTAGAAGAAGTAATTACTGATCACCCAGTAATGCTAAACCGTGCTCCTACACTACACAGACTAGGTATTCAAGCATTTGAACCAGTATTAGTAGAAGGAAGAGCAATAAAACTTCACCCATTAGTTTGTACAGCATTCAATGCTGACTTCGACGGTGACCAAATGGCAGTTCACGTTCCATTATCACCAGAAGCACAAGCAGAAGCAAGATACTTAATGCTATCTGTAAATAACCTTTTAAAACCACAAGATGGTAAACCAGTTACAGTACCAACACAAGATATGATACTTGGTAGCTACTATCTAACAATGCAAATAGATGGTGAAAAAGGTGAAGGTATGTATTTTAAAGACGTTGACGAAGCATTACTTGCTTATCAAAATGGAGACGTTGGATTACATGCTAAAATAAAAGTAAGACTAACAAAAAAAGTAGACGGAGAAGAAAAAACAAGAACAATAGTAGCAACAGTAGGAAGACTTATATACAATGAAGGAATCCCACAAGACTTAGGTTTTGTAGATAGAACAGATCCAGAAAAAGAATTTGACCTAGAAATAGACTTCCCTGTTATGAAAAAGAATTTAGGAACAATTATTGCAAAATGTATAGATAAACATGGACTAAATAGATCAGCAGAATTATTAGACTATATTAAAGCATTAGGATATAAATATGCTACAAAAGGTGCATTTACAGTGTCTGTACATGACGTTGCAGTACCAGAAGCTAAAAAGAAAATATTATCAGACAGTGAAAAACAAGTAGAAGAAGTATGGAAACAATATAAACGTGGTTTAATAACAGAAGATGAAAGATATTCATCAATAATCAAAATATGGGAAAAAGCAACAAATGATGTTACAGAAGCAATGAAAGACAATTTTGATGAATTAAACCCAATATACATGATGGCTCAATCAGGAGCAAGAGGTAACATGAACCAATTACGTCAAATTGCAGGTATGCGTGGACTTATGGCTAACACATCTGGTAAAGCAGTTGAAATACCAATTAGATCTTGCTTTAGAGAGGGACTAGACGTTCTAGAATACTTCATTTCTTCACACGGTGCTAGAAAAGGTTTAGCAGATACAGCTTTAAGAACAGCCGATTCTGGATACTTAACAAGAAGATTAGTTGATGTTGCTCAAGACATAATTGTAAGAGAACATGACTGTGGAACAACAGAAGGAATAGAAATAACAGACATAAAAGATGGAAATCAAATAATAGAAAAATTACATGAAAGACTAATAGGAAGATATGCACTTCATGATATAGTAAATCCAACAACAGGTGAATTAATTGTTGATAATGACACACTAATTACACCAGATATAGCAGATAAAATTATAAATGCTGGAATAAACAAAGTAGAAGTTCGTTCAGTATTAGAATGTAAAACAAAACATGGTGTATGTGCTAAATGTTATGGTATGGGACTTGCAACAAGAAAAGAAGTAAAAATAGGAGAAGCAGTTGGTATTATAGCAGCACAATCAATTGGTGAACCAGGTACACAGCTTACAATGAGAACATTCCATACAGGTGGTGTAGCTGGAGGAGATATTACACAAGGTTTACCTAGAGTTGAAGAGTTGTTTGAAGCTAGAAAACCAAAGGGATTAGCTGTAATTTCTGAAATAGACGGAACAGTAAAAATAGAAGAAGTTAAAAAGAGAAAAGAAGTTACAGTTACAAGTAAAGACAACTCAAAAACTTATGTAATTAGCTTTGGATCAAAACTAAAAGTAAAAGAAGGAGACCAAATAAAAGCTGGTGACCCAATTACAGAAGGTTCAATAAATCCAAACGAAATATTAGATATAAAAGGACCAGAAGGAGTATACAACTATTTAACATCAGAAGTACAAAAAGTTTATAGAAACCAAGGTGTTGATATTAACGACAAACATATAGAAGTTATAGGAAGACAAATGTTAAAAAGAGTTAGAGTTGATGATAATGGAGATACTTCAATGTTCGCAGGTTCATTAGTAGATATTCATGAATTTAACGAAGAAAACGAAAAGATGAAAGAAGAAGGACTAAGACCAGCAACAGGAACAAGAGCATTATTAGGTATAACAAAAGCATCATTAGCAACAGAAAGCTTCTTATCAGCAGCATCATTCCAAGAGACAACAAGAGTATTAACAGAAGCTGCAATAAAAGGAAAAGTAGACTCATTAATAGGTCTAAAAGAAAACGTAATCATAGGAAAACTAATTCCAGCAGGAACAGGAATGCCAGGTTACAGAAACATAAAAATAAACACAGAAGAACAAGAAGAACAAACAGGAGAATCAGTAGAATAAACAAAAACCTCAATAGATATTTAAAATCTATTGAGGTTTTTTGTTGGACAGAAAAATTCCAATGTTAAAATTTAAAATCTTTATTGCTTTATAACAATTCAAATGGTAGAATTAGAATAATAAAAGAAAAGATTAGGGGGAATTTTATATGAAAAAATCATCAATAGTAATTTTAGCGGTAGTAGCAATTGTAATTATTATAATTGCAATGTTTGCATCAAGCTATAATAGTATTGTTGCAAAAGCAGAAGAAGTGGATAACAAATTTGCTACAATTGATACACAGTTACAAAGAAGAGCAGATTTAATACCAAATTTAGTTAATACAGTAAAGGGGTATGCAAAACAAGAACAAGATGTTATAAACTCAGTAACAGAAGCAAGAGCAAAATTAGCTGGGGCTACAACAGTTTCGGATAAAGCAAAAGCAGATGATGAATTAACAAGTGCATTAAACAGATTAATGGTAGTAGTTGAAAATTACCCAGACCTAAAATCTTCACAAAATTTTATTCAACTTTCGGACGAGCTATCAGGAACAGAAAATCGTATTGCTACAGCAAGAAGAGACTATAACGAAGCTGTAAAAGCATATAATTTAAAAATCAAGAGATTTCCTACAAATTTAATGGCAGGAATGTTCGGATATGGTCAAAGAGATTATTTTGAAGCTTCAGAACAAAGTAAGGAGGTTCCAAATGTTAACTTTGACTAAAAATAAAAAGTTTTTTGGACTAATAATGCTAATATTTACAATATTAGCATTTTATTATACGACATACGCGGTAGTAAGTCCTAAAACTAATTTTTATGTGAATGACTATGCAGATGTATTATCAGAAGAAACAGAAAATTATATTTTAAATTCAAATATTGATTTGCAAAGTAAAACAAAAGCACAAATTGTAGTTGTAACTGTCAAAACTCTAGACGGAAAAACAATAGAAGAATATGCAACAGAATTATTTAGAGAATTTGGAATAGGGGATAAGGAAAAAAATAATGGAGTACTTTTATTATGTTCTACAGGAGATAGAATGTTTAGAATAGAAGTAGGTTATGGGCTAGAAGGAGCATTACCAGATGGAAAAACAGGAAGAATACAAGATCAATATATAATTCCATATTTAAAAAACAATAATTATGATGAAGGAATAAAAAATGGATTTAGTGCAATATTAGAAGAAGTCTGCAAAGAGTATAATATAGAAATTTCAGGAGCACAAAAATCAAAGTTAGTACAAGATAGCTCTGATGAAGTTTTTATGGTTTTAATAATGAGTTCTTTAATAATATCAACAATTATGAAATTTATTTCTAAAAATATAGTTAAATTGATTTATTTAGGTATTATATTTATTGTTTCTTGGATAGTTATAAAGTCTTTTAGTATTGCAATAATAATTTTGCTAATTAATATGGCAATAGTTTTTGTTAAAGATCTTGGTGGAGGTTATTCTGGAGGAGGAAGTTCTTCAGGAGGAGGATTTTCTGGTGGTGGAGGGTCTTCCGGCGGAGGAGGAAGTTCGAGAAGTTTTTAACAAATAGAATGAGAAAAAAAGTTATGCAAATTGGAATTTGTTTAATAAAAAAATAAAATAATTTATAATTTTGGTTGAAATGAGGCAAATGTAATGTTACAATAAAAATGTTGTAAAATCCGACAAAAAAAGAGGAAAAATGAGGAGTATAATATAAAAACTCTTCAAAATTTGAATAGGGGGACTAGCATGAACGATATTAAAGTTTTTGCCTGCAATTCTGCAGAAGAATTTACAAAAGAAATATGTGATAATTTAGGAATTGAAATGGGACAAAAAGATTCCTTTAAATTTGCAAATGATAATAATTTTGTACAATTAAAAGAAACAGTAAGAGAAAAAGATGTATATATTGTACAAACAACACAGCCACCAGTTAATGAAAGAATAATGGAATTATTAATAACAATTGAAGCAGCAAAAAGAGCAGGAGCAAGGAGAATTACAGCAGTTTTACCATATTTTATATATTCAAGATCAGATAAAAAAGATCAATCAAGAGTACCAGTAACAGCAAAACTAATGGCAACATTGTTAGAAGCAGCAGGAGTAGATCATGTTCTTACATGTGACTTACATAATCCAGCAATTCAAGCATATTTTAATATAATATGCGATAGAGTAACAGCAAAACACTTATTGGAGAAATATTTCCAAGAAAAACAAATAAAAGATATGGTAGTTGTAGCAACAGATGCAGGAAGTTCAAAAAAAGCATATAAATATTCTAAATTCTTTGAGTGCCCACTAGCGTTAATAGATAAAAGAAGAGAATCAAACAATGATAATGCAGTAGCAACAAACATAATAGGAGATATAGAAGGTAAAACAGCAGTAATATTTGATGATGAAGTTAGCACAGCAGGAACTTTAGTAGAAGCAGCACATATATTAAAAGAACATGGAGCAAAAGAGATTTATGCAGGAGCAACACATGGAGTACTAGTAGGACCAGCAATCGAAAGAATAGAAAAATCACCAATAAAGGAATTAGTAGTAACAAATACAATTCCAATTGAGCCAGAAAAAAGAATAGACAAAATAAAAGTAGTTTCAATAGCACCTCTATTTGCAGAAGCAATAAAAAGATTAAATGAAGCAAAACCATTAGGAGATTTATTCGAATACGACAAATAAGATGGTACTCTAAAATGTAGAGAAAATGTAGGGGTCGCACTCCTGGGCGACCCATTCTTCGAAGGCATTTCTTAAATAATATTTTTCCCAAAAACCAAATCTAAATTATTGACAATTATTAACTTTTAATATATAATAGTAAAAGTTAAAAAATCCCACAAGACGAGGCAGATAGCAGTAGTGATAGTGAGGGGAGGGAAATAAATGTCAGAAGTTAAAGTTAATAATGGTAATATAGAAGACGCATTAAAAAGATTTAAAAGACAATGCGTAAGAAATGGTGTTCTACAAGAGGTTAGAAAAAGAGAACATTACGAAAAACCAAGTGTAAAAAGAAAGAAAAAATCAGAAGCAGCAAGAAAAAGAAAATTTTAAAAAAGTATTAAAGGTGGAAGGTTAAAGGAAAAGACTTTCACCTTTTTTGTTTAAAGGAGGATAAAATATGTTAAAAGAAAAATTGATGGAAGACCTAAAAGAGGCTATGAAAGAAAAAGAAATATTAAAAAAGAATGTTGTTCAAATGATAAGAGCAGCAATTTTACAAGTAGAAAAAGATAAACAAATAGAACTAAATGATGATCAAATATTAGAAATAATAGCAAAAGAAGCTAAAAAAAGAAAAGAATCATTAGTTGACTATGAAAAAAGTGGAAGAGAAGACTTAATAAATCAAGTTAAAGAAGAAATAGAAATAATAAACCAATATCTTCCAGAACAAATAGAAAAAGAAGAAATGGAAAAAATAGTAAAAGAAATAGTAGAAGAAACAGGAGCAACAACAATAAAAGATATGGGAAAAGTAATGAAAATTGCAAAAGAAAGAATAGGAACAAGAGCAGATGGAAAAGATATAAGTGATGCAGTTAAGAAAATATTGGCATAAATAAAATAAAAAGGAGAATTTATAATGGCATATATAACAAAAGAAATTAAAAAAGGTATAAAAGTACATTGTATAGAAACAGAAAAATTTAAAACAAATTTATTAGCAATGTTTATAACACTACCATTAACAAGAGAAAAAGTAACATTTGATAGTGTTATACCAGCTGTTTTAAAAAGAGGAACAGAAAAATTGAAAACACAAGAAGAAATCTCAAAAAAATTAGAAAATATGTATGGTGCAAGCTTTGACTGTGGTATAGAAAAAATAGGAGATAACCATGTAATAAAATTTTATTTAGAAGCACTAAACGATAACTTTATACCAAAAGAAGCCAATCAGGATTTGTTAAAAGAGAGTGTAGAACTTTTACTAGATATAATACTAAACCCATTAGTAGAAAATAATGCATTTAAATCGGGATATGTTAGCTCAGAAAAAGAGAACATAAAAGTTTTAATAGAATCAAAAATAGACAATAAAGATGCTTATGCATTTAACAGATGCGTTGAAGAAATGTATAAAGACAAACCTTATGGATTATATAAATATGGATATATAGAAGATTTAGATAAAATAGATGAAAAAAATCTTTATAATTATTACAAAGAATTAATTGCAAATAGTAAAATAGACATATTTATTTCTGGTGCCTTAAATGCAGAAGAAACAGCAAAAGTAGTAGAAGAAAATGAGAACATTAAAAAACTTTCAGAAAGAGATGGCAAATGTATACTAGGTGGCGAAAAATCCATAGAAAGCAAAGAAATCCACACAATAGAAGAAAAAATGGATATAACACAAGGAAAACTAGTAATGGGATTAGATATAGAAAACATAAATGAAGAAGATAAATTTAAAGTAGCAATATATAATGTAATACTAGGAGAGAGTGCTACATCAAAATTATTCCAAAATGTAAGAGAAAAAGCAAGCTTGGCATATACAGCACGTTCAAATTATGTAAGACAAAAGTCAAATATATATATTAGATGTGGAATAGAAATAGCAAATTATGAAAAAGCAGTAGAAATAATAAAAGAACAATTAGAAGACATGAAAAATGGTAAATTTACCGAAGAAGATATAAAAAATGCAAAAAAATATATGACATCAGGAATAGAATCAATACAAGATGAGCAAGATTCGGAAATAACATATTATTTAGGACAAGAACTATCACAAAAATTAACAACATTTAAAGAATATGCGCAAAAAATAGAAGGAGTTACAGCAGAACATGTAAAAGAAGTGGCAAACAAAATAAAAATAAATACAATATATTTTTTGAGGAATTAGAGATAAATTGTAAAAGGAGAGAAACTATGCAAATTATAGAGAACTTACAAGTCAAAGAAAAATTATATACCGAAAAATTAGAAAATGGCTTAACTATAATGATTATACCTAAAAAAGGTATAAAGAAAAAATATGTAATGTGGGCAACACATTATGGCTCGATGGACAATAAATTTGTTGTGCCAGGAGAAGATAAAGAAACAGAGGTTCCAGATGGTGTGGCACACTTTTTAGAGCATAAAATGTTCGAACAACCAAATGGAACAAATAGTTTAGATACATTAACAGCACTAGGAGTAAATGCGAATGCATATACAACAACAAATCACACAGCATATTTATTTGAATCAACAGATAACTTCTATGAAGCATTAGATGAACTTATGGATTATGTACAACATCCATACTTTACAGACCAAAATGTGGAAAAAGAAAAAGGCATTATAGGTCAAGAAATAATGATGTATGACGACTATCCAGATTGGGCTGTATACATGAATGCTTTAAAATGCATGTATAAAAATAATGCAATAACAATAGATATAGCAGGTTCAATAGATTCAATAGCAAAAATAGACAAAGATGTATTATATAAATGCTACAATACATTTTATAATCCTTCAAATATGGTAATGGGATTTTGCGGAGATTTTGAACCAGAAGAGCTAATGAAGGAAATAAAGAAAAGGTTAATAGAAAAACCAAATCAGGGAGAAATAAAAAGAATTTATGATCCAAAAGAAGATGGAATTGTTAGCAAAATCAAAAAAACTCAAATGGAAGTAAGTATGCCAATTTTTGTAATAGGAATAAAAGATGATACTTCAAATGCTAAAGAAGAAATAGTAAAAAAACATTTAGCAATAGAAATATTATTAAACATGATTATAGGAAAGAGTTCTAGAACATACAAAAAATTATATGAAGAGCAACTATTAATATCAGAACCATTTGTAGAATATGAATTTGGAGATAATTTTGCACATATAGCAATAACAGGACAATCAAAAAATCCTGAATTAGTATTGCAAGAAGTGCAAAAAGAAATAAACAATTTAAAACAAAATGGATTAGATGAAGAGCACTTTAACAGAATAAAAAATATGCTTTATGGAACAGCTGTAAAAGAATTTAACAATGTTTCAGATATAGTAAGAATGTTTATTTCAGATTACTTTAAAGGAATAAACAGCTTTGACTATTTAGAAACATATAAACAAATTACAAAAGAATATGCAAAACAAATTTTAAATAATGTGTTTAAAGAAGAAAACACTATAATATCAGTAGTAGAACCAAAAGATAAAGCAAACTAATTTATAAAAGAATAGAGGTAAAAATGAACACTATTACATTTCCAGGACTAAACTTAATATTTAATATATCTAGAATAGCATTCTCAATAAATAGCATACACATTTATTGGTATGCTATTCTAATAGTTTTAGCCATTATTATTGGAATAATAATATTTAAAATAAATAATCGGAAAATATGGAATAAAATTCGCAGATATAATAGACTTATGCATATTTTTAATACCAATTTCAATAATATGTGCAAGGCTGTACTATGTATTATTTGAGATAGACTATTACATAAAAGAACCATTGCAAATTTTCAATTTAAGAAATGGCGGACTTGCAATATATGGTGGAATAATAGGAGGGGCAGTTACCTGTTATATATATTGCAAAAAGAAAAAAATAGATATACTGGATTTATTAGACTTTATAGCACCGTGTTTAGCACTTCGGACAAGCAATAGGAAGATGGGGAAACTTCGTAAATCTAGAAGCATACGGTACACAAACAAATTTACCATGGAGAATGGGAATATATGAAGCAGGGAAATATATAGAAGTACATCCAACTTTTTTGTATGAATCAATAGCAACACTTACAATATTTATAATACTTACAGTAGTATCTAAAAACAGAAAATTCAAAGGACAAATAACATATCTATATTTAATAATGTATTCATTTGCAAGAGCAATAATAGAAGGACTAAGAACAGACAGCCTAATGCTAGGACCAATAAGAATATCGCAAGTTTTGTCAATAATTATATTCATAATGTCGATGATAGCATATATGAAAAGAATAAAATCAGACAAATTGTAATTTACTGAACAAATTACAATTTGTCGTTTTTTTTTATTTCTTGACAAAATGAAAAACAAAATATATTAAAATCTAAACAGATGTTAAAAAATAGAGAAATATGGCATACGAAAGTTAGCTTAAAAACAGTAATTTTGCTGTTTTTTTATTGACCTAATTGTAAAAATATGGTATTTTATTAATATACAAAAGAAAAAATTAGTAAAAGGAGTGAAAAGTCTATGGTAGATGAAGAAATCCTAGAATTAAGACGAAAATTAAATGAAAGCATAACAAAGGAAAAAGACTACACATACATATATACCATAAGCCTAGAACTAGACGAACTAATAGCCAGATACTATAATAAAGAAATAAAAAGAAGAATATATACTAAGGACAGAAGATAACTACAAAACTAAAATCCTGTTTAAATAAAAAATATTTAAACAGGATTTTTTTAGAAATTATATTTACAAATTAATATTTTGTATGCTAAAATAACATAAAATAGCATAAGAAAATGAAAAATGTTGAAATAAAAGGAAATGTATGGTATAATGAATTTATCTAAAAGTAAGTAGGTGGAGAAAAATGAGAAAAATAAACAAAAAAACTTTTTTAAATATAGTTACAATTTTATTGATGACTTTACTTTTAGTTTATTTATTTACTACAAATATTTATGCTTCTATAAATCCAAGCTATTATAAACCAAATAGTGGAGGAAGTTCTCAAAAATTAGTAGATAAAGCAAATAAAGTATTAGGACCAATACAGGTAGTCGGAAGCATAATATCAGTTATTACATTGGCTATTATAGGAATTAAATATATGATAGGGAGCGTAGAAGAAAAAGCAGAGTATAAAAAAACGATGTTACCATACTTAATTGGTGCTGTACTAGTTTTTGCAACATCTAATTTAATAGCAATAATATATAAATTTGGACAAGGTTTAAATAATTAAAAGGAGTGATAATATGAATAGAAATATATTAATAAGAATTTTAGTATTATTTATATTATCAATGATGTTAGTTATGCAAACAACGTATGCTGTAGATGACATTATAGAAGCTGGAGGAAGCTTTATAAAAAAAGGAGAACAACAGCAACAAGCAATTCAAGACTCACAGATAAAAACAGTATCAGATCAAATATACAACATTTTATTAGCAATAGGTACAGTTATAGCAGTAATAATAGGAGCAATACTTGGAATTCAATTCATGGTAGGAAGTATGGATGAAAAAGCAAAAGTAAAAGAGAGCTTAATACCGTTTGTAATTGGATGTGTAATAATATTTGGAGCATTTGGAATTTGGAAATTAATTGCTACAATATTACAAGACGTATAATATAGTTATTAAAGTTATTCTATTAACTAGAATATTTAAAATATAAAAAATAATGAAAGGGGTATTAATTATGAATACTAAAAAGATTTCAAAAATAGTATCTGTATTAATGATAGTTGTAATGCTAGCAACAGTTGCTACAACAGTATTAGCTATTGATCCAAGCGGAATAACAGGGGATACAAGTAACACTGACTCTGTTCAAAAAATAGGAAAGCAAATTTTAGGTATTGTACAAGTTATAGGATCAATTGCAGCAGTTATTGTTTTAGTTGTATTAGGTATTAAATACATGATGGGAAGTGCAGAAGAAAAAGCAGAATACAAAAAAACAATGATACCATACATAGTTGGTGCAGTTTTAATATTTGCAGCATCTAACTTAGCAAGTATGATTTACAATTGGGCAAAAAGTGTTAATGCTTAAAAAAATAATAGCCGCAAGGCTATTATTTTTTTGCCAAAAATCTGCTAATTATTACAAAAACATTACAAATATATGAAATTTATATTTTTATTCTAAAAATGTTACAATTTAGCTAAAAGTTTGCTATAATATATATAACTATAAAAAGGTACTAAGGAGGAATTCGCTTTGGGAACATATGAGATACCTAGAAATGTAAAAGGAGAAGGAAGAATATTATTTATTTTTACTCCTAAATCGTTAATATACACAGCGATAGCAGCAACAATAGGTTTAATATTTTATTTTATTTTAAGGGCAATAGGACTTGGAATTGTAGGAATAATAATAGCTGTAATCTTTGCTGCAATAGGATGGTCTATTGGAATGTTAAAAGTTCCAGAAATACCATCATTAAAATTTACAACACAAACAAGTGGACAAAACATTGATGATGTTATAAAAAGAGCAGTGAAATTCCATTCAAAAAAGAAAAAAATATATGTGTATACAAAGGAGGAAAATAACAATGGAGATAACTAGTATATTTGTAATAATTGCAGCAATATTAGTTTTTATTATATTAATATTAGCATTAGTTTATTGGAAAATGAGTATTGATGAAAAAAATGGAAAAGAAAAAAAACACATAGATGTTAATCAAAAAGACCCAAAGCAACAAACTAAAACACCACAATCATACAATAAACAATCAATATTTTCATTTATGGAATTTGATAAAATAGAAGATAATATGATTGTGCAAAAGAATGGAAAGAGATATTTAATGGTTGTAGAATGTCAAGGAATAAACTATGACTTAATGTCTAGAATGGAAAAAAATGCAGTAGAAGAAGGCTTTTCACAATTTTTAAATACATTAAGACATCCAATCCAAATATATACACAAAGTAGGACAATAAACTTAGATAGTAGTTTGGAGAATTATAAACATAGAGTAGATGGAATAAAAGAAGAGTTGGACAGAAAAGAAAATCAGTACAAACAAATGGCTCAATCTGGAAGATATGATGAGAAACAATTGCAAAAATATAAATTTGAAATAACAAAGCAAAGAAACTTATATGAATATGGAAAAGATATAATTTTTAATACGGAGAGAATGAGTTTAAATAAAAATGTACTTAGAAAACAGTATTATATAATAATTCCATATTATGCATCAGAAGCTGGAAATGATTTATTTGATAAAGATGAAATTAGAAACATAGCTTTTTCTGAGCTTTACACAAAAGCTCAATCAATAATAAGGACTTTGGCAGCATGTAGTGTGGCGGGAAAAGTATTAGATTCGTATGAACTTGTAGATTTGTTATATAACGCATATAACAGAGACGAAGCAGAAACATACGGAATGAAAAAAGCATTACAAGCAGGATATGATGAATTGTACATAACAGCGCAAGATGTACTAGATAAAAAAATAAGAGCATTGGATGCACAAATACAAGAGAAAGCATTGCAAGAAGCTAGAATGGCTATAGAAGAAGTTAAATCTGAAAAACAAAAACAATTAGAACAGAAAGAATTAACAATAGATGATTTAATAGCTGATATGGCAACACAGATACTAGAAGAAAGTAAAGGATATATAGGAGAAGACATAACAAAAGCAGCTAAAAAGAAAATAAGAACAAAAGACAAAGGAGGGGAACAAGATGGCAAAAAAACAAAAGCAAAATCAACTAGCAGAGTTACAAAATAGTATTGCTGAAAACGAAAATGGATATGGACTATTGAAAAAAAAGACAATAAAAGAATTGATAGCACCATCTGGCATAGATGCTTCAAATATAGATAGATTAGAAATAATATCAACAACTACTAGATTTGCAAGAACATTTTTTATATCGGCATTACCACGTATGGCTACATTCCCGGAACTTTTAAGAGATATGTATATGTTTGGCGATATAAATACATCGATATATATCAATCCAATAGCGGAATCAAAATCTCAGAATGAATTAAATAAAGTTATAAATGAACTAGAAACAGAAAGAATTGTTGCTTATGACAAAGGAAACATAAATAGAGAAAGCTTATTAGCACAAAAAAGGGTAGAAGCAGAATCTTTAAGAGATGAAATTGCAGCAGGGTTTAATAAACTTTATGAAGCTTCAATTGTTTCAACATTATTTGCGTATAATTTACAAGATTTAGACAGACTAACAAAATTATTAGCAACAGAAATGTCAAAGTCTTTAATAGATATAAAATCAGCGTGGGGTATACAGGAAGAGGGCTTTCAATCAAACTTACCATTAATGGAAGATAAAATAAAAAAAGTACATACATTTGACCGTAGATCAATGGGAACGGTATTCCCATTCACTACATCTGAAGTAGGACACCCAACCGGTGTTCCATTAGGATTTAATAAACAGACAGGAGTGCCAATTCTATTTGATAATTTCCATCCAAGTTTAACAAATTACAATATGGTTATATTTGCTAAATCTGGTGCTGGTAAATCTGTTACAATGAAAACATTAATTTCAAGATCTTCTGTTCTTATGGGAATAGAAAGCTTAGCGTTAGATGCAGAAGGCGAGTATACAATAGTTGCAGAAGCACTTGGAGGAATCAATGTAGTAATAAGCCCTAATTCACAAACAATTATAAATTTGTTTGACATAGAAGTAGAAAAAGTAAAAGATGAAATAACTGGAAGGGAAAGACCTATATTAAATGTGGAAAATAAAGTAGAAGACGTTACACAAGCACTTTTAACAATGGCAAGAGGAAGTACAAGAAGTACAGAAGTAAATGAGCTTACAAAACAAATAATATCAGAATCAGTGGCAGAAGAATATGCAAGAGTAGGAATTACAGCGGATCCAGCAAGCTTATATGAGTCAGATAGTGTGATTTCTGGGGATGCTTTAGGAAAGAGAAAGAAGAAAATGCCAACCATTGGTTCTTGGTATAAAAGAATATTAGAGAAAGCAAAACAAAATGACAATTCGGATTATAGATTTCATTATAGTTATTTAATAAAAGTTATGAAACAATACGTAAGAGAACTAAATGGGCAAATGGCATACTTTGATGGACAATCAACATTTGAGTTGCTAGAAGGTGCACCATTTATAAACTTAGATATATCTCAATTAGAGGAAAGATTTGCAAGACCTCTTGCACAACAAATATTACTTTCTTGGATTTGGGAAAAGTATGTAAAAAAGAATAGTGAAGACAGAACAAAAGCAACTAAAAAAAGAGTTTTGGTTGATGAGGCATGGATGCTTCTTCCATACCCAGAGGCAGTAGATTTTTTAAATACGATGGCAAGACGTGCAAGAAAAAGAAACGTATCTCTTGCAATTATTTCACAAAGATTTCAAGATTTTTATGAAAAACCAGAGGCACAAGCAGTACTTACATCATCAGACACAAAGTTATTTTTAGCTCAAGATAAATCAGAAATAAATTACTTAAAAGAAGTATTTAAGCTAAGTGAAGGAGAAGCTGGATTTCTAGTAACTTGCTTAAAAGGTGAGGGATTACTTAAAGTAGGAGCAGATACAGCAATATTACAAATTAAACCTACAAGAAAAGAATTTGAGTTTGTAGAAACAAATTTAAATAAAATAGCACAAATGAAACAAACAAGTGAAAATTAAAATATAGGAGGAAACAATGAAAAATATTGCTAGTAAAAAAATAACTCAAAAAATATTTTTAATAGTTTTAATAGTGCTATTACTTAATGGCTTTGTATCAAATTATTCAATGGCTCAGCGTCCATCTGATAGAGGAACAAATTCGGGATCGGCTTCAAAAGTAGTAATAGATTCAGAGATAACAGAAGAGGACGTCAAAACGGATGGAGGAACATTATTAACTCCAATAAAAAAACTTGGATATACGTGTGCTGATGCAATTATGAGTATAGTACAAAAGATAGTCATAGGGAACAAATATAGCTATCCGGTTGCCTGGACAACACCAGCAACAAAAGAAGGAGACTACTGGGATGATTTAGGCGATGATAACATAAATTACCCTGCATATTTATTTCTTACACCAGAATCAATTTTTAGAAATCAGATAGCAGCATTAAATCCAAACTTTATCAATCCAGTTAATTTAGATGGAACTTTAGAAAAAGCATTAGGGGATAGTAATGTGTTAGGTGATGGAAATTCAAATACTCATGCACAAAATGTGGAAAAAAACTTAAACACATTGAGAACAACAATTGCAAAATGGTATGTTGGAATAAGAAATTTTTCTTTAGTAGGATTGCTTTCAGTTTTAGTTTATATAGGAATAAGAGTGGTAATATCAAGTACTGCTTCAGATAAAGCAAAATACAAACAAATGATTTCATCGTGGGTGGGAGCAGTATGTTTAATATTTTTACTACATTATATAATGGCATTTACATTTACACTTACAGAAAAATTAACGGACCTATTTAATACTAATGCAGGAGCTCAAACCATTGCACTACCAAAAATTTCAGGGGAACCTGGTAGTTTTACGTTTAATAATTCGGATAATAATACCAAGTTTAGTTCGATTTTAGACGCATTACAAAAAGAGGGATTGGCAGATAAATCTCAAATTTTTGATGGAACAAAAATTACAGGAGTTGCAAACTTAATGCAATATGCAAGATTGTATGCTAATTTGAATGGATCTTCTGGGTTAGGCTATACTGTAGTTTATATATTTTTGGTTGGTTTTACAGTATGGTTTTTAGCTAAATATATGGCAAGGTTTATAAGAATAGCATTCCTAACACTAATTGCACCATTAATAACGCTTACATATCCAATAGATAAGTTAAATGATGGTCAAGCACAAGCATTTAATATGTGGCTTAAAGAATTTATATTTAATATTTTAATACAACCATTTCATTTACTGATATATATGGTATTTATTAGTTCTGCATTAGATTTTGCAAATTCAAATATCATATATACAATTGTTGTATTGGGATTTATGGCTCAAGCAGAGAAATTATTAAGAAAGATGTTTGGATTTGAAAAGGCATCAACATTAGGTTCTTTTTCAGGAGCTGCAGCAGGCTCTATGTTAGCAAACGTTGCTGGTAAAATAGGAAATAAAGTTGCAAGAGGTAAAAGTGGATCTGGTGGAAATAGTGGATCTGGTGGAAGTGGCAATGGAGATAATCAACCAGATAAAATCCGTGCAAAAGAAGATCCATACGAGGGATTGGATTCAGGAAATGACAATGGCAATGGACAAAGACAACAAAATAATAACGAACCAACTCAAAATTCAGGAAACAATTTTAATAATAACAATTTAGACGAAGAAGGAAAAACAATAGAATCAGAGAGAGCGGCACTTGATTCTTTATTAGATGAGGGAACAACACCAGGAGCTGATTGGTCTGATGACGACTATAAGGCATATCAGGAATTGGAAAAAGAACAAGAAGAAAGAGAAGCAAGATATGCAGAACAGCAAGAGCAGCAAGAACAGCAAGAGCAAAATACAATTCCAATGCAGGAACAAAATCCAGAACTTGAAGAAGAAGAGAGTGATGATTTAACAGTAGGAGATAGGTTGAAACTAGGAGCAAAAGCTATAGGAAGAAATGTGGGCAGAAGTATTGGAAATGCAACGGGAATGCATAAAATTAGAGGCTGGAAGAACATGAACCGTAGCGAAAGAGCAAAGGCCCTAGGAAGACAAATGTGGAATGGAACAAAAACAATGGCGCCAAAAGCATTAAAACTAGGAACAAAGTATACACTTGCAGGAACAGCGGCATTAGCCGCAGGAGCAGCGGCGTTAATGTCAGGAGATCCAACCAAAGTTGCATCTGCAGCAGGCATTGGACTAACAGCAGGTTCAAAACTAGGGGGAGCATTGTCTGACAAAGCTGTAGATAGAGTTTCTAAAACTTCTAGAGATTTTATGAGAGGATATCATGACAAAGATTATGCATCTAAGCAGGCAGCGGCTTTAAACGATAAATGGAACCATGACCCTGACGTTGATAACAAGTATTTAGAAGCTTTTGGAAATGAAAAATTTAAAGCTGCAAAAGAGGCGGCTCTTGAAATGAGAGAAAACTATGGAACCACTGATGATGACCAGATTATTAAATCACTAAAAATGACAAGCGAGTTTGGAGGAGAAAAAGCTGCAAAAGAAGCAACAAAAGCAAATGCAGAAGTGCCAACACTTGAACTGGCAAAAAGAATTCCAGCATTTGAAAAAGGAATTAGTGATGATATGTATGATGATTATGATAAATATAGTATAGGAAGAAATAAAATGATAGATAAGTTTACTCGACAACCAGGATATGATTTGAAAAAAGCCGAACAAACAACAGATACTATTCTAAAACAAGTTGCAAGAGTAAAAGGTAAAGAAATTCCAGTTCAAAAAGCTATACCACAGTCTAAACCAAAAGGAAGAACAAATAAAAAATAGAACCAAAAAATATAAAAATAATAGGAGGTTCAAAATTGCATAAAGTATTAAGCTTTTACTATAGTAATAGAAAAATTATATGGACTGCAATATTAGCAATTGCATTAATGATAATATTATTGCAAACATTAAATAATGATGCTAAAAAAAGAAATTTAAAAATTAATACAAATGATGAGATAAATAGTAGTAGCAATACTACTATTTATCCTAATAACCAAGAAGATTCTTTAAGCAGTAATTATAATAGTGAAAAAATACAAGATGAAAAATTAAAACTTATAAGTGCTTTTTTAGAAAAATGCAATAATGGAAAAATCGAAGAAGCATATGATTTGTTAAGTACAGACTGCAAAGAGGAAATGTTTCCAGTATTAGAAAAATTTAAAAATGACTATACAGATTTAGTTTTTAACACAGCTAAAACATATGATATAAAATTATGGATGTCAGGTAAATATAGTATATATAAAATAAGTATATATGAAAATGCATTAGCAACTGGAGTAGCTAATAATAATGCAATAGATAGCTATTATACAGTTGTTGAAGAAAATAACGATTATAAAATAAACATAAATAATTTTATTGCAAAAGAGGAATTAAATAAAGAAAATAGTAATGATTATGTTAAAGTAAATATAATAAGCAGAAAAGTATATATAGATTATGAAGAATATGAAATAAAAATAACAAACAATACACATAAGACAATTTTGATGGATGGATACAGAAAAAATAATTCGCTATATTTAAAAGATTCAACAGGAACTGAGAAAACAGCGTATATTAATGAGATTCCAGAAAGATTATTGGTAGTTAATCCACTAATAACTATTACAAGAACTATAAAATTTAATAAGACATATACAGAAAAAATATCTTCTAGCTCCATAAGCTTTGAGGATATAATACTAGATTATGAAGAATATAAAAAACAAGATAACAATAATGAATATAATAATGTTTCATATATAAATATTGGTGTTTAGAGGTAGGTGAGGAGCTTGCAAGACGAGGATAATGATAATGTAGTAGGAGAAGTTGCAAAAGAAGCAGCAAAACAGGCTGCAAGACAAGCAAAACAGGCAGCAAAAGAAGCAGCAAAAAAAGCGGTTAAAGATGCTTTAAAAAAGGCTTTAATGGCATTAGTTAAAAGTCCATATTTTTGGCTTGCAGTAGGAATTATATTAGTTTTAGTAATCTTTTTAGCGGGAGCACATTATGTTATACAAAAAAGTAAAATAAAATCATATCAAGAAGATAAAGAAAAAATAACCACAGAGAGTGGATTCTTTGATATTGGAAAAACAATATTTAATAATGGAGTTTATGAATATCAGTTTGAAAATGATGATATTATATTAGCCAATAAACTATTAAAAGCAATGGAATATAATCCAGATACCTTTACAAATTTTGAGAAGTATGTTTTAGTAAAAGTTTCTAATGCAAGAGAAGATTCATTAGGACAATTAAAAATAGACTTGGATTTAGAGGAATATAGTGAAAAGGAATTACATCTTTTTCCTAAGTTCGTAGAAGCTGAATTAAAAACTATGTATCCTGATTTAGGAGGAAATACAAGTGATATTCGAGATAGCTTTCAAGGAAATGTAAAAATAATAAGAAATGACAAGGAATTAAAATATAAACCACAAAAAGAATTTGACAAATTGATAGAAACTAATAGCTCTGATGTGTTAAATTATTTTACATTAGATGAAGCTTTTAATCTGTCAGTTGCAAATGGATCAACATCAACATCTACAAGTCAACTAAATGGAGATAAAGGTCATGTAGCTGATGATGGCTATTCGCAGGAAACAATATATGTAAAAACAACTGTTCCATATATGAACGTAATACAAAAATTTGCTACACCATATCCTTTTTTCTTTACATTATTAACAATAACAGAGGATGCAAATTTTTGTGAAGATGTTGTAAATCTTGCATTGAAAAATGAAGTAGAATTAACTGTTTATGATGAAGTTACAACAGTACAAAATAAATATGTAGAAGAAGGAACAGCGAAAGTTGATTACAAATATTTGTTTAAATTGGAATATGATTATAAAGAGAATGATGAAAAAGAAAAAAATGAAAGATATAATTATGATAAATATAATGAACTGGACCAAGAAGAAAAGTATACAAAAACAACAAATAGTACAAATATATCTACTACTCCTAAAATTGTAGTAAGTAAGGCAAATACTATTTTTTGGAACATGCAAAATGCTTATAAAGAAGAATCGAAAACTGAGCCAGAAAATGTTTCAACAGGAGGACCAACTACACAAAAAATTGATCCAGAAGAAAATATTAGAATAGATACTATTACTTCGTCTGCAGGATATCAAAAACTAAAACCAGATATGAAATCTGAAATAACTGCTGAAGCGGCAAAAAAAGGAAAAACAATAAATATCACAAATATAGATATAAAAACGGGGACAGGCTGGTCATATAGATCTGTATGGGCAAAAGAGAGAACAGTAAAAGCAACAAATACAGAAAATATAACAAGAATAGAATATGCAGTGGATGATTCTAAGGCTAAACTAGAATTTAAAGATGAAGGAAAAGGTGGCTTTTTCGATATTTTAATTAATGACAAATATAGACATACAACGTCAGAGCATATATATGAACTACAAGATAGATTAAATGAATTCTTTTCAGATACTTTAGACTCAGCAGAAATATATATTAATATATTTGAGTATATGAAAGCACTAGTAATGGGAATAGAGCCAAGTATTGACATCAGTAGCATAATGGATCAGATAGCAAGTGGAAATGAGCTAACAGCAGTAGGTTTGGTTGGTGGATATATTGTGGAAACAACTAAATCTTCAGAAAATTTAGTACTAAATGAAGAACAATTGAAAACTGCAATAGAAAAATGGGCAAATTCTGGTACAAGAAGAAATAATTTAGATAGTGTTGGAGCAAGTAAATTTATTGAATTACAAAATAAATATAATGTTAATGCAGTTTTTGCTATTGCAGTGTTTCAACAAGAAAATCAGTGTGGTGCTGCTAAAGATGCTAAGCTGATTAAAAATAATACTAATAATTGGGGAAGCATAAAAGGAAACTATAATGGAAATTCGTGGACCGACTCAAAAGGCAATACATGGCGAGTATATCCTAGCTATACAGAAGCAACAGAGGATTTTATGAGATTAATAGAAAAAGAGTATTTCTCAGAGGGAAAGAACTCTGTACAAACAATATCAGCAAAATATTGTCCGGGTTCGCAATCATGGGCACCAGGAGTTACTGCAATAATGACAGAGATTTATAAAGCTGCAGGCGTAAATGTAAGTGAACAAAAAAATGTAACTGGCGGAAATGGATATACTACAACATTTACAAACCAATTTGGTAGGGAATTTAAAGAATATAAACAAAATGGAGCACCATACAGCAGTAATAGAATATATGATTCAACAGTATCAAAAGTTGGATGTGGAGTAACATCTGTTGCAATAGTAGCGTCTGGATACGGAATAAATAAAAATCCATATGAATGCTATCTAGTTAATAGTAATTTAACAAATTCGCTAAGAGGAATGGGATTTACAGTTACTGAAATGGGAAGATTTGAAAATAGAAATACTGGGGTGCTATTTGATAGAAACAAAATAATAGAGCATTTAAAATCAGGAAATCCAGTTATAATATATGTGTTAAGAAGTGCTGGAAGTACTTTTACAAGTGATAAGCATTATATGGCATTACTAGATGTAAAAGATAATGGAAATTATATATATGTTTCAGATCCATGGGCAACAGGACGTACAGGCTGGCAGTCAGCTGTATCATTATTTAATGGCGCTGTTGGAGCAAAATTAGTAAGTAAATAATTAGGAGGTTATAGTGAAAAAAATTAAATATATTATATTAATTCTTATATTAATTTTAATACTATGTATAACTGCTATTGTCGTAATTAATAAAAAGAACGAGAAAAATTATGGAGAAAAAGACACATTAGTTTCGGAATATCCAACATATGTAATAAACGAAAATATTGAGAAGTTAAGTAATAGAAATCAATATTATATATTACTGGATTGCATAAAAGAATTTGTTAATTATACTAATAATAAAAATGCTAATGCGGTAGAAGCAGTAACTATGCAAAAAAACGTACAAAATATTATAGATGAATACACATTAAAAAATGTAGATGACATATCTTTAGAAGAAATATATGTTCTAAATGGATATACATATTGCACATATTATATAAAAGGAAAAGAAAGTATAGAATCAGACAAGAAATTTTATATGATGGCAAATTTGGATTTTGAAAATACAACATATAAATTAACTCCAATAACAGAAAATGAATATAATAAACTTATTACAGAAAATAAATCAAAAAGTGATGAATTGACTATTTCTAAAAATAAATATAATTTATTTAAAAATATAAATGTAACAAATGAGGATATGGCTCGAAATTATCTTAATGATTATATAAATAAAGCACTTAATTATCCAGAGTTAGCTTATAATTTACTTGATGAAGAATATAAAAACAAGAGATTTGGAAACCTAGAAGAGTATAAAAATAGTATGAGTGAAAATAAAAATCAAATGGAAAATACAACAATGGTGAAGTATGGTGTTAATGAAAAAGATAATTATACTGAATATACAATTGTAGATAATTTTGATAATTATTATACAATAAAAGAAAATGGAATAATGGATTATACAATATTGTTAGATAATTATACAATAAAAACAGAGGAGTTTATAACTACATACAATAAAGCAAGCGATGCAAAGAAAGTAGCTACAGATATTGAAATATTTATAAAAATGATAAACAACAAAGATTATAAAAATGCATATGAATGTTTATCAAGTGAATTTAAACAGAATTATTTTAAAACAATTGATGAATTCAAAAATTATGTGCAGAAAAACTTTTATGATACAAATTATATAACTATTAAAAATGTTCAAACAAAAAGTAATGTGTATATTTGTACAACTAACATCAAGAGTGGAGTAAGTGTAGCTGCAGATGATATGGATAAAAATTTTGTAATAAAACTAAATCCAAATGCAGAATTTGAATTATCTTTCGAGGTGGAATAGGAGAAAAATCATGGAAGAAGAAAAGAAAATTTCAACATTTACAGCAAATGAAAAAGAAACAATGGAAAAAATGGACCAATTCGAATCGAATATGAGGCAAAATTTAGAAAAGGGAGAGAAAATTTCTAGCATAGAATATTATGAAAAACTGAAAATAAAAGACGGATTAGAAATAAATTCTGATATTTATATAGCTAAGATAACTAATGATGATGGAACAGAAAAAGTTGGAATATATGCAAAGGATTCCAATAATTTATTAGGCTATGTTAATGAAGAAGGACATATAGAATTTATTGATCCATTATTAAGATCTTTGGAAGTAGAAATTACATTGGAAGATTTAAAAGAACTTAATATTGAAAATATAAGAGCAAAATCGGAGGAGCTAAAGCCAGAGGAATTAGAAGAGTATATAGAAAAACAAAAAAAAGGCGAAGGAAAAGAAGAAAAAGATGAGAAAGAAGACAAAGATTCTGAGGAAAAAGATGAAAAAGAAGCTAATGAAGAATTAATGGAGAATGAGGGGCAAGACTTAGGAATTACATATTATAAAAAAATAAAAGATCCAAAATTACAGTCGGAATTTCCTGAGCTAAAAGGAAAAAAACTAGGACTAGCATATTCTAGCAAATTAGGACAATATATAATTACAGAAAAAGACGAAAATGGAATAAAAATAGCAGATGATATTAAACCAGCAAAGCCAACAATGCGAAGTGTAATTTCTATAGGTGAAAGTGGAGATAAAGTAGAAAGAAAAAGTCCACATGCTTTAATGAAAACAAGTAGAAAAGATATTGAGATGTCAATTAATATAGATACTTATGGATACATTGAGCTTGGAAAAGTGCGTGTAACTCCATGCAATGAGAGAGTCGAAAGACCGGTAAAAGTACAAAGCAAAACAAATGTACCAGAAACAGAAGTTATTAAAGCAACAGATACGAGAATTGAAAATCATGAAATAGCACATAATTTTGAAAAAGGAGAAAAGAAAGGAATAGAAATTCAAAATTTAAATATGATAATAGATTTAGGAAATGGAGAAACTACAACAATTGAAAAAGAAGCGGAAAAAGCAAAAGTTTCACCAAGAGAATTCTTGAATTTATATAATGGTGCGGAAGGAAAAACTCCAAAAGAAAAGATAGACAGTGCACATGAGGAAGTAGAAGAACAATTTAGAGGAAATGAAAGAAAAAGATAAAAAATAGTTTGCACATTTAAAGTGCAAACTATTTTTTAAATATAAGAAGATTTTCTTTAACAGCAGGAATGTTTAAAGCAGTTTTAATAATTAATATGGTTACTACAATAGATAAAACTATTGCTATAAAATTTTTAAATTGCTCTTTAAAAGTTTTTTTATACTTTATTTTATATCCCATATTTTTTAGGCTATTTATATATGCATCATGATAAGCTCTATCAACTGCGTCATGATAAGCTTGTTCCCTTGCTTGTTCTTCTGCACGATAAGTATATTCATTTGCAGACTGATATTGAGAAGAAGCGTTTTCAGTAGAGGAGTAATTATTTGCTGAGCTTTTACCACTTCCAGAAGAAGACTGTTTTAAAGCATTTTCTAGTTGCTTACAATAATCACTAAGTTTCATAAAATCTTCAACCGAAACAGTTTGAGGAGAAGAGCTCAATTCATAATCATGTAATTCTTCATCATATTGTTTTCTTTTTTCCTCATCAGACAGTATTTCGTATGCTTCAGAGATTTCTTTAAACTTTTCTTCTGCTTCTTGTTTATTTTCCGGATTTGCATCTGGATGGTATTTTTTAGCTAAAAACTTATACACTTTGGAAATTGTTTCTTGAGAGGCTTTTTTATTTACTTCTAAAATTTCATAATAGTTTTTCATTTATATACTCCTAATAGTAATATATTAAATTATATCACATCAAAACTAAGGAACACAATAATTAAAAAAAGATTACATTTGAATAATTTTAAACCAAAATTTTTGCATAAACTCCTAAAAATAGCTAAAACTATTATTGGGAGTTGATTTTTTATGAAATTAAAGTCAAAATTAATTTTATGTGTAATGATTTTTTTCTTGATAGCAGGTATATTTACAAGCAGTTTAGCAATGAAAAACTATCAAACAGTAAGCACGCCAACAGGATTTGTTACAGCAACAACATTAAATGTAAGACAGGGACCACGGAACAAATTTTGGAATAGTAACAAAAGTATATAAAAACCAGTATATAAGATTATTTGCAAAAATAGGGGATTGGTATATTGTACAAACGGATAATGATTATATTGGAGCAGTTAGCAGTAAATATATTAAACTAATATATCCTAATACTCGGAAGTGCGGGGAACAATTCTAGCACAACAAAGCCAAATGCAAACAATACTACCAAAAGTGAACTTACAGCTGATGAACAAGAGGTATTTGATTTGATAAATGCAAAAAGAGTTGCAAATGGATTGTCTGCATTAAAAATAAATGATGAAGTACAAAATGTTGTAAGAATAAAGGCACAAGATATGGTTGACAATAGTTACTTTTCTCACACTTCACCAATTTATGGTTCGCCATTTGATATGATGAAAAAATTTGGAATAAGCTATAAAACAGCAGGAGAAAATATTGCAGGAAACTCAAGCAATAGTGGGGCCGTAAATGCATGGATGAACTCAGAAGGTCATAGAGCAAACATCTTAAATAGTAGTTTTAATTATACGGGGATAGGTGTTGTAAAAAGTCCAAAATATGGAAAGATATATGTGCAAATGTTTATAGGAAAATAAAACTAAATTATGCATTTTTAATGCTTTATTTAATAAAATTTAAAAGGTGATTTTATTGAATAATATAAAAAGAATACTAATTGGCTTTATAATTGTATTAGCAAGCTTTAACGCGAGCGTATTTGCATACGAAATAGAAGAAGAAACAGATTATGTGTGGCTACAGGAAGAAATAGAAAACGTTTCTACAAATGCTTCAAAAGAACCAAATATTCTATCAAGAAGTGCAATTGCTTTTGATAGAAATTCAAAAACAATATTATATGGCAAAAATTATGACAAAGAAGTTCCAATGGCAAGCACAACAAAAATAATGACAGCAATAGTATTTGTAGAAAACAATAAAAACTTAAATGAAGAAGTAGAAGTTTGTAAACAGGCCGCAAGCATAGGGGGGTCAAGGTTAGGACTAAAAACAGGTGATAAAATAACAAAAGAGGATTTGTTATATGGGTTAATGCTTTGCTCACGGAAATGATGCTGCAATCCAAATAGCCGTAAGCACTGCGGGAAGTGTAGAAAATTTTGCAGATTTAATGAATAAAAAGGCACAAGAATTAAATTTAAAACATACTCATTTTATAACTCCACATGGCTTAGACCAAGAAGGGCATTATACAACTGGATATGAACTTGCCGTAATTGCTGATTATGCTTTAAATATTGAAAAAATAGCAAAGGTTGTAAGTACTAAAGTGCATAATGTAAATATAAATGGAAATATAAAAACAATAACAAATACAAATGAACTGCTTGGATATTTAGACGGCGTAAATGGCATAAAAACTGGATTTACAAATGGGGCAGGAAGATGTTTAGTAACGTCAGTAACAAGGAATGGATTTAATATTATAACAGTTGTACTAGGAGCCGATACTAAAAAAATAAGGACGAAAGATTCTATTAATTTAATAGAGTATATATATAAAAATTATGAAATAGTGGATTTAGAAGAATTAGTTAATAAAGAATTTGAAGAATGGAAAAAAATAAATGCTAATAGAATTGTTGTAAATAAAGGCGAAAAGAAGAACCTAAAAATAGGCTTAGATACCTTTAAATATAAATTATATCCAGTAAAAAAAGAAGAGATTGATAATATAAAAATAAATATAACTTCTCTAAAATATTTAGAAGCACCAGTAGAAGAAAATGCTAAAATTGGAAAAGTTACAGTGCAAATTGACGATAGTAATGTGGGCAGTATAGATATAATTACAAAAAATATAGTAAATAAGAAAAGTGCAAGATATTACTTTATAGAATTAATAGGAGATTTTAAGAATGTATATATGCAATTAATTGCATAAGCAAAAAAATAAAGACTTTTAAAGTCTTTATTTTTTGGAGGCGACACCCGGATTCGAACCGGGGAATCAGAGTTTTGCAGACTCGTGCCTTACCACTTGGCTATGTCGCC